>JAEEGH010000829.1_pt1 | contig 95750 bp, 71 predicted proteins | sample 9134181 | NCBI WGS metagenome assembly JAEEGH01 (sample SAMN16246544, study PRJNA631951) | gut metagenome | biome: gut microbiome; feature: rumen; material: DP-attached | host: Bos | place: Iran: Karaj | collected 2018-10 | reverse complement strand
TCACTTCAATCCCTTTCACTCCACTCTTACTTACTTTCACTCCTTTTGTTAAGAAATCGTACGCCAGCACCAGCAGGTCGTCGTAGTCGAGCAGGTCGTTGTCGGCCTTGTACTGCTGGTAGGCTTTGGCCAGCAGCATGGTGTTTGTGGCAGGCAGCTCGTAGAGCACCGTGTAGCGCGCCGTCAGGTCGTCGATGTTGGCGTATATCGCCGCCAGCGAGTCCTCGTCGAAGGGGCGCCCGAGGACGTCGCAGAGCTTCGCCATAGCGCCGGTATGCAGCAGCTCGCCGTGCAGTATGAGGTCGCCGCGCACGCCCAGCGTCAGCTGCCACAGCGCATGCTGGTAGCGCATGAGCTCCGTAGTGCGGCTCTGGATGCCTAGTTTCTTGCAGAGCTCCTCCTGGACGATGTTCTCCACGTCGCCTTCGTCGATGATGGCGCTGTTGTGGTTCACCAAGCCGAGGTTGAAGAGCATCTGCGAGCAGTAGCGGTGTATGTTGCCCACATAGAGACCGTCGGGCACGGGGTTCCCCGTACGGTCGGCGATGCGCTGCGCCATCCCTTTGGCGGCGCGGTTGGTGAATGTCAGACACAGCATGTCGCCGTAATCCACCCCTTGCTCGTGGGCATGCACCACGCGCTCCGTCAGTATGTCGGTCTTGCCGCACCCCGGCGGCGCCAGCACCAGATGCCGCCCGCCCCTGATCTCTATCGCCTCCCGCTGCCACGGGTCGAAAGTTCGTTCCATATTTTTCTATAATTTTTGACGACAACTCGTGTATTACGTAAATTTCGTTACGTAAAATCCGCAATGCAAAGATACGATTTTTTTGAAAACGGAGGTTGTGGATGCAAAAAAAAAGCTGCGGCCAGGCGCTTTTGCGCCTGGCCGCAGCCGTGTGAAGAAAGTTTATTATTCAGCTGACGGTTGCTTGACGGTGATTTCAATTGTGTTGAACCCAAATGTTTTGAAGAGTGCTTCGAGACGTTTCAGACCGTTCTCTTCGGCCTTCTATAGAATGCCATAGTCGATGGCGTTTTGGGATATAAAAGGAAAAAAGATTTTGCGTTTTCGCTCATTTAGAGCTACTTGCAAAATTCTTTTGGTGCCCAGAACAGGAACGCTTTACGCTGATGCTTTATATTTTCTTTACATCAAAATTACCGGAAGCGAGGCCTGTGATGACCTTTGCACCTTGTTTCTGAAAATGTGCTTTAATGTGATCAAGCATCCCAGCAGGTGTTGGTGTGCCGGAACTGGGATAGTCAACTACAAAAAAGTCTCCCTTATTGTAGTATTTTCCGTCTACGCAAAACTGGTTGTTGAATTTTACGGTTACTAAAATTTTGTACATGATGATAGATTTTTTTATTGGCCTACTCTTTTATTGGATTTTCGGCTTCCTCCATATTTGTAAGTTTCTAAACTTCTTTTTTCGTCAGCTCCATTCGGTTGGATGAACCTATGTCTTGCGACGTCTTCCTCTTTGTGCATGCCGGCCGGCTTCTTGCATTGTCTACTTTTTCTTAATATCGGGGTGGTGCGGCCGTTTAGTTTCGCGGACGTTATAGAGTGGCGTATTGTCGGGCGGTTGCTGCCCAAAGCGACAGTCACGGATGCGTACGGTGAGGCCGAAGGTGTCGTGCATACGCTTGACGATATCGCCCACTTGGTCTATGCCCCTGACACAGAGTGTGTCGCTGGTAACGGTGCCAAACTCCTCTATGCGGCGGGGGTCGTGTCTAATTCGCTTCATGCCTTCGTATATCCACAAATCGGCCTCGAAAGCCACGTTGAAACGTACTTCTAGTTCTTCAAGGGTCCAGCTGCGCTCGATAGTAAGTCCAGCATTGGCGATATCCTCGCGGTGGAAGTAGATGAGAACATCGCGCAGGATACGTTCAATGACTAAGGGGACTATGGCATTCCAGAAGTATGCATTTTCGTCGTCTCGTTCTATCAGTTTCGCTGGACACACGTAGTAACTATCTGTCACTTCTCTGCTTGATTCCTCCTGGGTTATTAATTCTAGCTGAAGGCAATGCCCGTCGTAGTAGCAATCGTCAATCAGAATATGGTATATGGCTCCATCTTCGGCTCTCCACTGGGCAAGTTCATATTTTGCGGTGCAGTAGTCGAGTGGAAGTCTCTCCAATTTCCAATTAAAGGCGCTGAAATGTTTGATGTTACGGAGATCCATCTGACGCTCTACCTCCGCTATCAGCTCAAGAATAATTGCTTTGCTGTCCATATTGATAGAATAATATGTTTTGTCAAACTTTTCTGGCAACAACTTCACCGAATCTGCGCATCAGGTTGATGGTGTCTAATCTCTCTAAGAAGAAAGCATTAATAATAATTGACTTGGTTTTCGAATTCTTTTTCAATTTCCCACCCGTAATCCTGCTCGCCTTTCACTATTATTTTATACCTCGGATCGTCCAAATTGTACTCCCAATTTTCACCTTCTTCAACATCTCTGATATAGTGTCCACGGTATGTGATATGCCAGGGGTCAGACCAATTGGAATACAGAAGTCCGTTGAAATTGTCTATTCTCTGAAATTCGAGCTGGTTGATATCAAATATGGTGTCTTCAATATGGAATTGGAATAACATCATATCGCAATACTGCTCAATTAAAAGATATTTCCCGGCCATAAAACTGGGTCCATCTTCAATCTCTTCCTGCGGCTTGGTGTTACTACTAATTTTGACAAACTTATTAAAAATAAGATCGACATCTTCTGTATGATAGACTTCTTCGCCCTTTGGAGATGTACTTTCATCTTCGTTTAGTCCTGTCACATTGTAAACCGTCAATTTAAAATCCTCGGGGATAGCATTGTCGCTAATGCCATAAGTCATAGCAAAATCATTCCCCTGAAGTTCAAAGCTTATGGGTTGAACATCTTCTGCTGTCTTTATCTTTTTCATCTTTAATTTTTTGTATGTTGCGTCGTCAAGCTTGCGCAATTCCATAAATGTCGTACCCTTTAACTGTAATTCGACCCTGAATCTTTTCATTGTGTTTTTATTTATTTAAGTTCTTGTTAATTTCAGTATGAGATGCTATCTTTATGTCAGATTGTTACCATACAGTATCTGAAGTTGGCTTTGTCGCGTGGCGTGCTGTGTGCTCCGACGGGTTCCCAATGGATAGTGTACTGGCCGTACAGTTTGAATGCCGGGTAACTGGCGGCAATTTTGCAGTTTTCGTTCATCCATGCCATACGTCCTAATGCTGTGCGGCCTTCCGTCATACGGAATGCATAGTAGTTGACCTTGTCGGCCTCTTTGCCTTTGGGACTTTCGACGTAGTATGGGTCGTTGGTGACAAAAATGGCAATGCCGTTCTTGACGGTGGGATAGGTTTTGCAGAGCATCTCTACGCGGCGCACGTCTTTCCAAAACCCGTACATCCCTAGGTCTTGTGCTCCCTGGTTTTTGAGGATTGTCATCTGCTTCTCCTGGCGGCCGAATAGCATACCGTCTGCCACCAAGCCTTTGGTTTTGTACTTGATTTCGATGGGCAGGTATTCTTTGCCGTCGCTGACCACCAAGTCGACATACATATCCTGCATGTCTCCCTCCTTGGTGCGCCAAGGGAAGTCTTCCTTGGATTTCACATTATCCTTGAACGTTTTGCTGTTTGTGGGCACCCACTGCTCAAAATAGAGATTCCACTTCTTCATCAGTTGATTCGACAAACGCATCTGCAAGTGCAACTCGTTGGCGAAAATCACATTCTTCTCGCCGCATTCTTTGAAATATTGCTCAATGGATGCAGCCACTTCCTTTGTAAAGTCTGATTGTTTCACTTATTCTATATTTTTGGTTGTTAATATAAAAAACAAATATTTAACACGCGCAGCGTGCCACCGAATTCTTCTTTGAAACGCTCGCAGAGCGTCGACACCAAAAGGCGTCCGTCCACTTTGATTTCCATAGTTGTTTTGTTAAATGTGATGAATATAGTATTTTTTTGTTATATTCATTACCGGTTCTTGCAGAGCAACAGTATGAACGTGACTTTCATGATTTCCGACTGCAAATGTATGAATATAACATCCTCTTTGCAAATCCGTTTTGGTCCGTTTTGTAACCTGCTCAATTTCAATGGCACAAAAATAGGGTTCCCCTAGCGGGAACCCTGTCGTATGATGTCAAAATTGCTGTCGCCGTTTCTTTTTTCCCTGCCGGCCGCTGAGCCTATTCCTCTTTGGCCGGTAGCTGGCGCACCAAGGTCAGTCCTCCCAGCTGCCCTATCTCGTACAGCGGCCAGCTGGAATCTCCATGGATCACGTTGGCTAGCATCGCAGGGTGCCCCAAGGCGAAAAATGCCGCCTGGAAGGTGTCGTCGGCCCTCAGCTTGCTGCCCTCACTCATAACGACCCTGAAGGTGCTGTTGCCCAGATATTCCACCACCACCTCGCGCCCGGGGTTCCAGCGCAGCTGCAGGTACTCGCCCGGCAGCAGGTCGGCTACCTTGACGCCCTGCCCGAGAACGGGGTCGCTCGAGGGCGTGTCGTCGCCGTGGTGCTCGCAGAAGTCGTCATAGTTGCGGTAGCCTATCGAACGCGCCAGCAGGTTCAGCGTCCCCCGGCGCGGGACAGAGCTCATGCCGCCATACTGCCAAAAGCGCTTCACCGTAGTGAGCCCAATCGGCTCGCGCGTGCGCCCTTCTACAAATGCCGTCAGGGTGTAGAAGTCGCCAGGCGTGCGCGCCTCGCAACCCGCCGCCTCGCAGACAAGGCGGCGCAGGGTCTCCAGATGGGTGTCGTTGTTGTCCATATTTTCGGCTGCAAAATTACACTTTTTTCTTCAATCGTGCAATATCCGTTTTGGTCCGTATTGTTTTTTGCCCATGTTCTTGTTTTTTTTCGTATCTTTGCATTCGGAATAAGTGACCTCAATATGCCCTTGCTCGACGTGTAGTGCAATGAATATCAACTCAAATACTGCCAATCACTCTTCGTCACTCGTCGATGGCCCGTCGGGTCTTGTCTCTGGCGGCAGCGGCATCACCGAGCCTTTCTTCTCCAACTATGAGGAGATCGCACGCGGCTCCACGCATGTGCTCTTCCGCGCCCGCCGCTACGGCCGTTGGTATGTGCTCAAGGGCATCCGCGACGAGCTGCGCACCAACCCCCTCTACGACGAGTGGCTCTACAAGGAATACAGCGTGGGGGTCTCTCTCGACCATCCCGCCATCATCCGTGTGGAAAGCCTCGAGGACGACAACGTGGTGGGCCGATGCATCGTGATGGAGTGGGTGGAAGGGCAAACCCTCGACCAATGGAGGCAGGGAAAGTCTGCCGCCGATGTCCGCGCGATGTTCTCCCAGTTGCTCGACGCCGTCGATTATCTCCACCACCACGGCATCTACCACCATGACCTCAAGCCTTCGAATATCCTCGTCACATCCGATGTCCGCCTGAAACTCATCGACTTCGGCCTCAGCGACGGCCCCCAGTATGCCGCCTTCAAGCACAGCGCCGGCAGCGACGGCTTCGCCGCTCCCGAACAGAAAGCCGGCACCACAGCAGACCACCGCGCCGATATATACGCCCTGGGATGCATCCTGAAGTCCCTCACAGGACGCCGCTACCGCCATGCGGCACGTTGCGCCATGCGGGAGGACCCGCAAAAGCGGCCCCAGTCGGTGGCCGCGTTGCGCCGTATGATGCACCCGCGATGGTGGATCTCGCTACTGGTGCTCCTGCTGCTGGCAGCAGCGGTCTTCCCCGTGCTCTTCCCGCTCCCCATCGTCCACAGCTTTGTCCTGCCCTCCGGCCAGACGGTCTACTACCGTGTACTGCAGCATGTGCCGCAGCGTCAGGTGGCGTTGGTATATACAGGCGCTGATAATCAGGAATGCCCTGGCGGCCTCGAGATGCTGCAAGGCCACCTCGACATTCCGCCCACCATACGCCATCTGGGATTGGATTACGACCTCGTCGAAATCGGCGAACACTCTTTCCATAACCAGAGCTTCATCACCGGTGTGACCCTTCCCGAAGGGCTGCTGCGCATCGGCACCGGCGCCTTCGCCGGCTGCCCGGCCATGAAAGACACACTCGTCATCCCAAGTTCGCTGCGTTTGATTGGCGGCGACGCCTTCACCGACTGCAGCGGCATCCCCGCCGTACGTTGGCTGGCCGACAGCTGCAGCGTCTCAAATGAGGCTAAGCAATGCTTCTATCGCTGCCTCTCTATGCGTAAGGTCGTCATCGGACCCGGAGTCACGGTGGCAGCAACGAGGACGTTCAACAACATCCGTGTGCTGGAGTCGGTATACTTCGCCGACGGCGTCACCACCATCGGCCGCGATGCTTTCGCTATGGACAGCAACCTTTCCAATGTACGTTGGCCCTCGACGCTGCGTGTCATCGAGCACGCTGCCTTCTACGAGTGCGACCTGTGCGAGATAGTGCTCCCCGACTCCCTGCAGGTCGTCGGCACCTATTCCTTCGCCTACAATGAACGGCTGCGTCGTATCGCGCTGGGGCCTGCTGTCAGCTTTGTGGGCACCTATGCCTTTGCCGACTGCTATGAGCTCGATGAGGTAACAGTACGTGCTACCGTGCCGCCACAGGTGGTGGTGACCTCCTTCGACGGCATGCCCGACGGTGTGGTGCTCCATGTGCCCGAAGCCTCCGTCGACGCCTATCGCCGCGACCCCGTCTGGAACCGCTTCGTCGTTGTTGGCTATTGACGGGGAAACCCTACCCGCACCACCATCCGTCGCACTTCCTCATACACCCAAACGCACCCCCACCATGAATAGCATAACTCCCAATGCTTAACTAATAACTCATAAGTGCCCTTCTCGCCTCCGCACGCAAACTCTCCGCTATGCTCCTCAATAAAACACACAAACGCCCCATAGGGAAATAATGAATAATTAAAATCTATCAGTTATCAGTTCTATCAATTAAAAAATGACACCCCTCAATTTCAAAAATCCTTCTTATAATACTTATAACTAATTAATAATAAGATATATATAAACAAAAAAAAGGATGAAATAAAAAAATGACACCCCTCTAAAAAAAAACTGATAGAACTGATAACTGATAGAAAACTCACACCAAGTTTCACCTAAAAAGCAAACAAACAACGAATTACGATATCACCAAACCCCAAGCTCCCAATATGCCGACCCTCGGAAACGGGACAAAAAGCATCCCAATCCTCCTCTAAAAGGCCATAAAACACCCTCCGCACCCCTCCGTCCAGCACCCTTCATCCTCCCAACCGCCCACCTTCGCGCTCCCGAAACTCACCCCTCATCCCTCATTCCAGAGCCTCTTTTGTGCCAATCCGACCTCCCCTCATGGCAATCTATGCCAACTGCCAAGACGCAAATATTTATGAATCAGTAATATTGTTATCTGATTGGGACAGTGGGACAGTTGTTCTTTTATGTCTTCCTACACCTGAATTATACCTCTATATCTATATATCTATATATCTATATATATAGATATATAGATATAGAAATTTTTTTTGACTTTGGGAATACCGTATTTTGAACTGTCCCACTGTCCCACTGTCCCACCCCAACCACCATCTGCATCATCCCACGCCGATAACCCACTGTCATACAGCAATTACCAAACGTACACATTCCCCCTTCCCTTATTTTTACTGACTAAACACCCTCTTAACGGCTACTAAACGGCTACAAGACGGCTACAAGACCCCACTATCCACTGACCACTGGCCACTGACCACAATTCACTTTTCGAGTAATTCGCCAACAATCAACCTGCGCAGCTTAGCTCCACAAGGTCGCTGACCATAGTTCGCCTAATTTGCCTAATTCGCCGTTCCCTTCCAATTTTCAATTCTCAGTTCTCAATTTTCTAAACGGCTACAAGACAGCCACTATCCACTGGCCACTGACCACTATTCACTTTTCGAGTAATTCGCCTTAAAATTGACCTGCGTAGCTTCGTATAATTCGTATAATTCGCCGTTCTTCCAATTCTCCCTCTCCCCCTAACTCCGAACTCCTAACTCCGAACTCCTAACTCCTAACTCTCACTCCCTTCCCGTTGAGCGTGGCGCTGGTCATCTCGTCGTTCTCGTAGACGAGCTTGAGGGAGAAGAACGGCGTGCCCTCGTCGAGCAGCAGGCGCAGGAATATCTTGTCGCCCTCCCAGAGCGGCAACACAGGCACCGCCCGCTGTCCACTGTCCACCGACCACTGTCCACTGATTACATCCTTCTTTATCCACGCCAGATCCCCCTCGTCGTCGATGCTCATGTCGGGCTCCCCGTTCCACTTGGTGGCGGTGAAGAGGTGCATATATTCGTTGGGCCACGTGTCGGAGATGAAGGTGACGATGCCCCTGTAGCGCCACTCCGTGATCTCCAGCCCCGTCTCCTCCTTCACCTCGCGCAGCATGCACTCGTCCGGACTCTCGTCGGCCTCGCACTTGCCGCCGACGCCTATCCACTTCCCGTGGCTGGCGTCGTTATCCTTCTTCACGCGGTGCAGCATCAGGTAGCTGTCGCCGTTGTCTATATAGCAGAGGGTCGTCTGTTTCATGGCAGTTCGGTGTTATGGGTTGTAGATAAAAATCAAGAGTCACGAGGTTTACTCATGACTCTTAATTCCTTGCTTGTAGTGGAGATTTAGTCCTCAGGAGCGTTGATGATGGCTTTGTGCACAGCATTCCAGCCAGCAGCGGTGATACCCCAGTTGTTCGTGGAGTTCTTGTTACCGTTGATGCGGACTTTTCTTCTCTTCACCTTTTTGTTAGCATTGATACCCATGGTGTATACTTTTTAATTGTTTATAATCCTGAATGTCAGCGCCTAATTGCAATACTCTGCAACAAAAACGCTCGGCAAAGATACGAAAAAATTGAAAATTGAAAATTGAAAATTGAAAAATTAACAATATTTTTTATCACAGCCGACCAAGATATTCTTAACTCTTAATTCTTAATTCTTAATTTTCAGAATCTTCCCGATGCGCCACCGCCGCCGAAGCTGCCTCCGCCGAAGCCTCCAAAGCCTCCGAAGCTGCCTCCCGACGAGTAGCCGCCGCGCCATGTGCCGCCTATCGGACCCCCGAAGAGCATGCCCCCACCGCTGCTGCTGCCGCCGTTGTTGTTCCACTGGTCGGGGTGATTCTTGGCATAGCGCGCCACAAAGACTATTATGGCTACAAGCACGGCGATGGCTATCAACCCTGCTATGGCACCCCTGCGGTTGCGGTCTTTCTTGTACTGCGCGTAGCTGTATTCGCCGGCAAGCACGGGCAGCATGACGTCCAGCGCCTTGGTCAAAGCGCGGTAGTATTCGCCGTCGCCCAGCGCGCCAAGCATCTGGTGCTCAATGATGCGCTTGCAGAAGAGGTCGGGCAGCGCCCCCTCGACGCCGTAGCCGGTGGCTATGGCCACAGCGCCCCAGTTCTCCTCCTCGGTCTTGCTCTTGATGAGTATCACCACGCCGTTGTCGAACTCCTCCTGACCCACGCCCCACGCCTGTCCGATGCGTTGCGCCGCAGCGTCCTCGTCGTCGCCCCCGATGGTGGGGGTGATGACTATCAGCACCTGGTTCGACGTGCTGTCGTTGAAGGCCACGAGCCGCTGCTCAAGCGTCTGCACCTGCTCCGCGGTGAGCATGCCCGAGTAGTCGTTCACCAGCCGGTTGCTCTTCTCGGGCAGCCATTCTGTCTGCGCCTGCGCATAATTGAAAATTGATAATTGAGAACTGACAATTATGCATGCGCAGACGATAAGCCGCAATAGTTTTTGTATCATTTCTTCAATCTCAATTTTCAATTCTCAATTCTCAATTCTCAATTAAAAATTGAACTCCACCTGCACTGGCTCGTCGCTGCCCTCGGGGGCGGTGAAGTAGCCCTTCTTGTCGAAGCCGCAGATGCCGGCGATGATGCTGTTCGGGAAGCGGCGCAGCATGGTGTTGTAGCCCTGCACGGCTTCGTTGAACTTGCCGCGCTCCACAGCGATGCGGTTCTCTGTGCCTTCGAGCTGCACCTGCAGGTCGCGGAAGCCCTGCGTGGCGGTGAGCTCAGGGTAGCGCTCCACGGTGACCTTGATGGTGTTGGCCAAGGCCTTCCCGAGGTTGTCCTGCGCCTTCTGGTAGGCGGCGACCTGCTCTTCGGTGAGCTGCGAGGGGTCCACCTTGGCGTTGTCGACGCCGGCACGGGCCTGTATCACCTCGGTGAGGGTGCCCTTCTCGAAGTTGGCTGCCCCCTGGACGGTGGCCACAAGCTGCGGTATCAGGTCGGCACGACGCTTGTAGACGTTCTCCACCTGTGCCCAGGCTTTCTGCACGTTCTCGTCGGAGGTGACGAGCTTGTTGTTCACGCGGATGCCCCAGAGGACGATGATGGCCACAACGGCCACAATGGCGATGATAGTGATGGTTCCTTTTTTCATATTTCAATTATCATTTTTTTTTAACGGCGAATTATACGAATTTTACGAACTATGGTCAGCGACCTTGTGGAGCTAAAGCTTGCGCAGGTCAATTGGTGGCTAATTACTCGAATTGTCGGCAAGTTATTTCTTGGTTCTTATTATTTGTTCGAATTCAATTCAAAATTCAAAATTCATAATTCAAAATTCATAATTATTCTCACCTCTCCCTGTGCTCTTTGCGCAGCAGGTCGTTGACGGTCTTCACGGGGTTGAAGGTCTCGACGGGCACCTCCACGAAGAGGGTTATCCAGTCAGCCATAGCACCGTTCCAGAGGCCGGGCAGCTCCTGTGACTTCAGCATAGTGGCTCCCTTGGTCTTCTTGCTGATGAAGCCCGTCTGCGGGTCTACATACTGGCGCAGGTCGAAATAGCGGCCTCGGTAGTTCTTGGTGCAGCACACGAGGTCCACAGGGTTGAAATGCGTCGAGCCTTGGAAGAGCCCCTCTTGCTGCGGGTCGTTGTGGTTCACCTGAGCCGACTCCACTATCTGGAGGCTGCGGCGTCCGCGGGTGTCGATGGTGAAGAAGGGGCCGCCGCCGGGCTCGCCGAGGTTCTTCACCATGCCGCACACGCGCATCGGGCGGTTGAGCAGGGCATGCAACGTCTTGGCGTCGCAGCCGTCAGGCACGGTGATATTCAGCTCTTTGGCGGCGAAGTCGGCTATCTTCTTGACCTCCTTGGCGTCGGGCTTGCCGTCGAGGGTGCGCAGGGCGTCGTCGACCTTGGCTTTGAGTTCCAGCAGCATGCCTGCCAGCACTTTCTTGTAGGTCACCGTGCTGGGTTTCATCCAGTCGGGCACCACATTGTCGATGTTCTTGACAAAGATGAGGTCGGCGCGCTGCTCGTTGAGGTTCTCTATCAGGGCGCCGTGTCCGCCGGGACGGAACACCAGGCGGCCCTCCTCGTCGCGGATGGGCTGGTTCTGCTCGTCGACGGCTATGATGTCGGTGTAGTGCTTCTGCTCCGACGTTGATACCTTGAGCTTTATGCCCAGCGTACTCTCGTAGTAAGCCTTCACCTCGGCCAGCTTGCGCCGGAAGGCGGCGCGATGCTCGGGCGAGATGGTGAAGTGCAGGTCCACAGTACCGTCGCTGTTGCGGGCGTAGAGGGCCCCCTCGACGATGTGCTCCTCCATCGGGGTGCGCTGCACCTCGCCGTAGCGGTGGAACTTGAGCAGCGCTTTCGGCAGCGAGCCGTAGCCCATATACTGCTCCTTGAGGAGGAAGTTTATCACCGTGCTGTAGTCTCCGCGCTGCATGTAGTCGTCGATGTCGAGGTCGGCACGCAGCATACATGCTTTCAGGTCGTTATAGAAGGCGAAGACTGTGAGGTTGTCCAGGAACTCCTTCACCGACGGGTACTCCTTCTCGAAGTTGTCGGCGATGCCGAAATAGGTGGCAGTGAATGAGTAGAGGTCCTTGAACATACGCGTGGCAGCGCCGGAGGCGGGCACGAATTTCAGTATCTTCTTGCCGCTGCCGAGGGTGCGGTACTGCTTCTCGTAGCGCGCTATCTCGTTGGCGCTCAACACACGTATGCCCCCGTTGGCGGGTGTCGCCGGAGCGTCAAGCCTGCTTTTGGGAAAACCGTTCTTGAAGTTGTCTATCTGAGCCTGTACCTGCTCAACGGTCAGACCCTGTTCTTTCAGCTGTACAAGGTCTTCCGCAGTGGGGTTAAATGTCATGTTCTATGAACTTTACTTCTGTGAGGGGATGGGAATCGGCATCCAGAGGGTGTCGCCGGGCATGCGCGCCACAGCGGTCTTCGTCTCGCCTTCGACAAGCTTGACGTTGACAAGCACCGTGTCATAGCCGACGTGGAAGTCGGGACGTATTGTGTCATAGATGCGTGTCACCTTGACTTTGAGGATGGCGGGAGCCGTGTAGGTGGTCTTGAAACGGCCGTTATCATCCGTTATACCAGCACGGTAGGTGTGGTCGGACGAGTCGCACACCATCTGGTATATCTGCACCTGGGCGTTAGAAACTGCATTTTCGGTGTTCCCTTGGTAGGCTTGCACCTCCAAATAGCAGTTGGTGTCTTTGTCGCAGCACAAAAAAAGCGTTACTGATAACAGGCTGAAAAACAGCACGACGGCCAGGTTGAGAGTTTTTTTCTTCATAAAAGAGAGTTTTTTTGTCGCTTTATGTCTTTTTTTCTTCTTATTTTTGCAGTTGCAAAATTAGTAATTTTTATTGTATAAATGATGAAAAAAATATCTTTTCTCGTTATTTTTTTTGCGGCAGCGTTTCTTTCATCGGCGCAAGTCGCTACTAATCAAAAGGTAAATAAAGCCAAAGGTACTATGATAGAAATGGTCACTTCACAGGGTAAAATCGCCCTCCGTCTCTATGATGAGACCCCTCTCCACCGCGACAATTTCCTGAAATTGGTCGAAAATCACACCTATGACGGCCTCCTTTTCCACCGTGTCATCAAGAACTTCATGGTGCAGGCCGGCGACCCCAAGTCGCGCGACGCCAAACCCGGCCAGCCCCTCGGCGACGGCACCCTGGGATACACCGTCCCCGCCGAGTTCCGCCCGAACCTGATACACAAGCGCGGCGCCCTCTGCGCTGCCCGCCAAGGCGACCAGGTCAACCCCAAGAAGGCCTCGTCGGCCACGCAGTTCTACATCGTGCAGGGACAGGTGTGGGACGACAAGACCCTCGACATGATGGAGCAGCGTTTCGGCAAGAAGTTCACCGCCGAGCAGCGCAAAGTGTACACCACCGTGGGCGGTACGCCGCACCTCGACGGCGACTACACTGTCTTCGGCGAAGTCGTTGACGGTATGGATGTTATCAACAAGATAGCCGAAATGCCGTGCGACCGCATGGACCGCCCCGTCGAGGACGTGAAGATAATAAGTGTGAAAGTGATAAAGTAACCCTGCAGTTATGTCGATGAATAACATTATAGCCCAGTACATTGAGGAGATACGCAACGCCCGTATAGAGGACTTCAAGGACAAAGCCGCCGAAGTGGAGAAATTCCGTGTCCGCTTCCTTGGCCGCAAAGGCGTTATGACAGAGCTTTTCGAGCAGTTCAAGACGCTGCCCAACGACCAGAAAAAAGAGATGGGCATAGCCCTCAACCAGCTGAAAACCGCCGCCTTGGCCAAGGTCGAAGAGTTCAAGAGCTTCGTCGAGCAGTCGGTCGAGCTCAACGACACCCACGACCTTACCATGCCCGCCGACTTCAGCCAGCGCGGCAGCCGCCACGTCCTCTCGGTCACCATGAACGAGATAGCCGAGATCTTCGCACGTATCGGCTTCACCGTCGAGGAAAGCGTCGAGATCGAGGATGACTGGCACCTCTTCTCGGCTCTCAACTTTCCCCCCGACCATCCCGCGCGCGACATGCAGGATACCTTCTTCGTCCAGAAAGAGGAAGGCATGCAGGACATAGCCCTACGCACCCACACATCGTCGGTGCAGGTGCGCGTCATGGAGACCCACAAGCCACCAATCCGCATCATCGCCCCCGGCCGCGTGTTCCGCAACGAGGCTATCAGCGCACGCGCACACTGCATCTTCCATCAGGTTGAGGCTCTGTATGTCGACAAGAAGGTCACCTTCGCCGACCTCAAGCAGACACTGCTCTATTTCGCCAAGGAGATGTTCGGCCCCGACACCCAGATACGTCTGCGCCCCAGCTACTTCCCCTTCACCGAACCCAGCGCCGAGATGGACATCTCGTGCAACATCTGCGGCGGCAAGGGCTGCAACATCTGCAAGGGCACCGGCTGGCTGGAGATTCTCGGATGCGGCATGGTCGACCCCAACGTGCTGGAAGCGTGTGGTATAGACAGCCATGAGTACAGCGGTTTCGCCCTCGGCATGGGTGTCGAGCGTATGGCTATGCTCAAGTACCAGATACGCGACCTGCGCCTCTACTTTGAGAACGACCTGCGCTTCCTGCATCAGTTCGACAACATCATCTAAGCGTAACGTCGTGGCAACCATAGCGATAAACGGGATGCGCTTCTATGCGCACCATGGCTGTTTCCAACAGGAAAGGGCTATCGGAACGCACTTCACCGTAGACATCGTCTTCAACACCGACACCTCGCGTGCCGAACAGAGCGACAACATCGCCGACACGGTGAGCTATCTCGATGTCTATCAGATTGTAAAACGCGAGATGCAACAGCCTTCCAACCTGCTGGAACATGTGGCCCGCAGGGTAGGGGAGGCGGTGCTGAAGGAGTTCCCCGCCGTGACCGATATCAAGGTGAAAGTCAGCAAGATGAACCCACCTTTGGGTGGGCAGATGCACTCCGTCAGCGTCGAACTCGACCTGAAGGCGTAGCGCTTCACATCCTCTTCGGAGTCCCTACGGCATCCCTACGGCCGTCGGACGGCTTTTCTTCGGCCGTTCGACGGCCGTAAGTCGTTGGTTCTCTTATCGCGGCCGAGGCGGGTGGTTGGGAGGCTACAGCATGCCGTTGTCGTGGAAGCTGTAGTAGTCGGCTCTGCCGTCGGGGCCGACGGCTACGATGATATGCTCGGCAAGCTTGATACCCAGCATGTTGCCAGCCTCGGCGAGACGCTTGGTGAGGGCGCGGTCGTTGCTGCTGGGCTTGAGGGTGCCCGAGGGGTGGTTGTGGGCCACAGCCACAGTGGTCGCCTTGGCTTCGAGAGCGCCGCGGAAGAGTATGCGCGGGTCGACATTGGTTTCGGTCTGTCCGCCCACGGAAATGCGTTGGGTACCAAGTACTTTGTTGCGGTTGTTCATGTATACGGCCCAGAACTCCTCGTGGTCGATGTTGACTATCAGCGGATGTATGTGTTTGAAGAGGTCGTCGCTGTTGGCAATCAGCGTCTCACGGCGTGTATTCGTCTCGCCGTGCAGCCGCCACCCAATCTCGAGGGCGGCCATGAGTGTCGCCGCCTTGGCTTTGGCCATACCCTTGAAGGTTCGTAAACGGCTGTAGTCGAAGAGGGAAAGTGTCACAAGGCTGTTGTCGGCCGAGGCGAGGAGCTCTTTGGCGGCCTCGACGACGTTCTTGCCCGGGACACCGGTGCGCATGAGTATGGCAAGGAGTTCGGCGTCAGTCAGTTGCTTGGCACCTTGCGAAAGCAGTCGCTCTCGTGGTTTGTCCATCTCCGACCAGTCCTTGAGTGTGATGTTTTTTTTTGTTTCCATATCTTGCTGTCAATCTTCAATTTTGAGTGCAAAGTTACACTTTTTTTCTAAAATTCCTTGTTATGTCAATAAAATTTATTATTTTTGCACATTCAAAGTAGTGTAAATAAAAAAACAAATTATATACATAAACTATGCAGAATAAAGGACTTATCAGAGTTTTGGCATGGGCTTTCGCACTGGTGTGTTTGTTCCAATTGTCGTTTACTGTTGTGACAATCGCCATTCAGAACAATGCCAAAAAGTCAGCTGAAAACTACATTAAGAGCGAACAGGTTCAGAATTACGTTGCCTCACGCACTACCAACAGCGGCGACGAGCAGGTGCTCCTGGACTCGCTGCGCAACGCCAGTGAGGCCCGTTACCTTGACTCGATGGCTACCGAGAAGGTCTATCTGGGCTACACATACCGTCAGTGCCAGAGCCGCGAGATCAGCCTTGGCCTTGACCTTAAGGGCGGTATGAACGTGATGCTTGAGGTTTCGACGGTGGATGTGGTGCGTGCCCTGGCCGACCACACCGAGGACACTCTCTTCAACCACGCCATCGACATCGCTCTGGCCAACCAGAAGCGTACCACCAACCGCGACTTCGTGTCGCTGTTCTACGATGCCATCCGTGGCCTCGACCCCAACGTGCAGCTTGCCTCTTACTTCAGCGGCCAGCTCCGCGACCAAATTAAGCTTGGCGACGACAACGAGGCCGTCATCAAGGTGGTCCGCGAAGAGGCTGCCTCCGCCTATGACCGCACTTACCAGGTGCTGAGCCAGCGTATCGACAAGTTCGGCGTAGCCCAGCCCACCATACAGAAACTCAGCGCCTCGGAGCGTATCCTTGTGGAGCTCCCCGGCGTCAAGGAGCCCGAGCGTGTGCGCAAACTCCTGCAGGGTACCGCCCAGTTGGAGTTCTGGCTGACGCACGACAATACCGAGGTGGCCAAGGACCTTATTGCCGCCGACGAATATCTTGGCTCCATCAACAAGGGCGTTGTCGCCGACACCGTCGCTGCCGAAGCTGAGACCGAGGCCGTTGCCGAAGTGAAGGACAGCACCGAGGCTCTGCTCGACCAGCTGACCGCCGACAACAACAATCAGGCCGGCGTCAGCGATGCCAGCCGCGAGGAGTTTGCCAAGGAACACCCGCTCCTTGCCAAGCTGCAGCTCTATGTCGACAACAACGGCATGCCTCTGCAGGGCCCCATCGTGGGTCTTGCCGCCGGCAAGGACCGCGAGACCATCAACGAGATGCTGGCTGCGGCTGCCGAGAAGAAAGTCTTTGACACCCGCACCGTCAAGTTCCTCTGGTCGGCCAAGCCCGACGAGCACTTCGGCGGCGACGTCTATACCCTCTATGCCATCAAGATAACGACACGTGACGGTTCTGCCCTGCTCGACGGCGGCTGCATCAGCGACGCCCGTCAGGACTTCTCGAATGTCGGTGGCAACGAGATTTCTATGACTATGAACAACGAAGGCGCCCGCGAGTGGAAACGCATCACCGGCGAGAATGTAGGCAACTGCATAGCCATCGTCCTTGACGACCAGGTCTATTCCGCACCGCGTGTCAACGGCGAGATTGCCGGTGGCCGCTCCTCCATTACCGGCGACTTTACGCTTGAAGAGGCCAAGGACCTTGCCAACATCCTGAAGAGCGGTAAGCTGCCCGCCCCCGCCGTCATCGTGCAGGAGGCTGTGGTAGGCCCCTCGCTCGGTCAGGAGTCCATACGCAACGGTCTGCTCTCGTTCATCCTCGCCTTCATCATCGTGATGGCCTACATGGTGTTCTTCTACAACCGTGCCGGCTGGGTGTCTGTGGCTGCCCTTATTACTAATGTATTCCTTCTTATAGGAGTGTTGGCATCCATCGGCACAGTGCTCACACTGCCCGGTATCGCCGGTATTGTGCTGACTATGGCTATGGCTGTCGACGGCAACGTCATCATCTACGAGCGTATCAAGGAAGAACTGCGCAACGGCTCAAGCGTGGCCAACGCTGTCGAGGCCGGCTTCAAGAACGCTTACTCCGCCATCATCGACGGTCAGGTCACGACCTTCCTCCTGGGCTTGGTGCTCATCATGTTCGGCAGCGGCGCCGTGCAGGGCTTCGCAGTGACCCTCTGCATCGGTATCGTCACCTCGCTGTTCACCTCCATCTTCATCACTCGACTGATTATCGACAACCGCGTGGAAAAGAAGCGCAACATGACCTTCTCGTACTCCTTCTCGGAGAACTTCCTGCGCAACGTGCACTTTGACTTCCTCGGCCGTCGCAAGACCTTCTATATCATCGCCTGTGTTGCCATCCTGATCTGTGCCGGCAGTTTCGTTGCCCGCGGTCTGAGCTTCGGTATTGACTTCACCGGTGGCCGCACCTATGTCGTGCGTTTCGACCAGCCCGTCAACGCCGTCGACGTGCGTTCCGACCTTGCCAAGCAGTTTGAGGAGGCTCCCGAGGTGAAGACCTACGGCCCCAACAACCAGCTGAAGATCACCACCAAGTACAAGATTGCCGAGGATGGTGACGCCGTGAAGAACGAGATCGTTGAGAAACTGTATGCCGGTACAAGCCAGTACTATAAGACTCCCATCAGCCTTGAGTCATTCAAGAGCACTGAGACCAACCCGCTGGGTATCATCCAGGCCGACCAGGTCGGCGGCACCATCGCCCACGACAACCTGATGCACTCCATCTGGGCAGTCATCGGCGGTCTGCTTGTGATGTTCGTCTATATCGGCCTCCGCTTCCGCAGTTGGCGCTTCGGTGTGGGCTCGGTGACGGCTCTGGCTCACGATACCATTCTGGTTATCGGTATCTTCTCGCTCCTGTACGGCTTGCTGCCCTTCAACCTTGAGGTTGACCAGTACTTCATCTCGGCTGTGCTGACGGTTATCGGTTACTCGATCAACGCTACGGTGGTTATCTTTGACCGTGTGCGCGAGTACCGCAAACTATATCCTAAGCGTGACCTCCGCACCCACATGAACGATGCTATCAACTCCACGTTGGCCCGTACGGTGAACACCTCCGGCACGACCTTCGTCACACTGCTGATGATGTTCATCTTCGGTGGCGAGGTTATCCGTGGCTTCATCTTCGCCCTGCTCGTCGGTGTGCTCGTCGGCGTCTTCTCGTCGCTGTGCATCGCCTGTGCCGTGGTGTATGAGATTTCCGGTAAACAGAAAACTGCAGAAACCAAGGAGTTGGCATAAAGATAAAAGATAATTGTTGTCAAACAATAGGCAATAGATGAAAATAATCTGGCTCATACTCATCGTGGCCCTCACATTCCTGCCGACACTCTTGGCAGGAGCCAAGAAGGCACGTGTCGGCCGCGTCATTGAGACCGACAACGACGACAGTGACAACGACGAGGAGACCAATGACGACGGCTTCTTCAGTTTCGACGACGAAGAACCGGCGGAAGAAGCCGTCAAGGAGCCTTCTTATTTCACCTATGAAACACTTGAGCCTGAGACGAAACAAGCCCCTGCACCTGTGCAGGTTGCGGTTGAAGAACCGCTTCAGCGTCCGGTGTTTGACCTGAGGCAGGCTATAATCTGCCAGACGGTGTTGGACAACAGGTATATCAACGCGGAAAATTAACAGAATCAATAATATCTATACATGTAAACGCAATGAGAATGTTTAGAAAAGTACTATTGACACTCGGACTCTTGCTGTTGGCGGAAGTGACCGCTTTGGCACAGGGCACGATGAAGGGTACGGTGGTTGACGCCAAGTCAAAGGAGCCGATGCCTTTCGTCAATGTTATTGCCAAGCAAGATGGCAAACAGGTGCTTGTCGGTGTGACCGATTTTGATGGTATCTATACCATTAAGCCGTTACCCGTCGGCAAGTATGACCTCGAAGTCAAGTTCGTCGGCTATGCTACCTATGTGCGTACCGGTATTAACGTGACGGCATCGGGTTTCACGATTGTCGACGTAGAACTCAACCCTTCGGCTACAGTGCTCGACGCTGTGGAGATTGTTGAGGAGAAGGTGCCTGTCATCGAGATCGGTACCGCCGAGAGCGGCCAGCGCCTTTCGAGCGACGATATCGCTCGTATGCCTGGTAACTCGGTTGAGAGTATCGTCGCCGCTGTGGGTGGCGTCGGTTACTCGGACGGTGGTACAGGTTCAGCCCGTGGTGAGGGCGGCATGGTTACCATGCAGGGTAATGTACGTAAACGTACCAGCGTCAATGTGCCGAAAGACGCTATTGCTGAGATTCAGGTTATCCTTGGTGGTACTCCTGCCAGCATCGGTGAGGCTATCGGTGGTACGCAGATTATTACCCTGAAGCCGCCAACCAGCCAGTTCAAAGGCATGGTGCGTTGGGAAGGCTATCTGGATTACCGTCTGCTCAACACCTTTATGGTCTACCTCACTGGTCCGGTTATCAAGAGGAACATAAAGAACAGCGATGGCTCGTCGTTGGAGCGCACCTTGGTGGGCTTCCGCTTCACCGGCCAGGCTCAGTATGAGAAGTCGCCGTTCTATCGCGTGAAAGGCTACCGTTACCAGATTGTCAATGACGAGAAGGTGCGCATGATAGAGAACAAGCCGTTGACGTACGATCCTGTTACGGGTGCTGTGCGTTATACCGGTGAGACCTCTCTCCGCGGCTCTGACTTCCATGAGATTACCCGTCTCAAGAAGAAAGACTTCGACGGCGATGCATCGCGCGTACCTAATCTGCAGTATTACGGTGTCGCCATGGAGGGTGCTTTGGACTTCCGTTTCTCGGATTATGCTACTCTGACCCTCACCGGTGAGTTCAGCGCCAGCCATTCGCCCAGCGCTTCTCTCTCTCCGCTCAACATGCCGCTGTCCGGTTCGTCGGTGAGCGAAGGTATGAGCATGGGCTTGACGGTGGATTTCACCCAGCGTTTCCGCGACCCCGAGGTCTCCAATGAGGATGAGGCAAAGGCTTCGTCGCCCATCAAGAACGTGATGTACAACATCACCGGCATGGTGCAGCGCAGCACTGCCAAGTCATATAACGAGAACTATGGCAAGACGATTGACGATATTTTCAAGTACGGTTATATAGGCAAGTTTATTACTGAGAAAGAGCGTACCTATGAGGAGAAGACTATAGATTATAATGGTGTTACCCGTACTGCCATGGTTCAGAACAACTGGAACGACGTTGTGACCTATGCGGGTGGTTCTGAGTACAACCCCATTCTCTCCAACTACAACGAGCAGCTGTTCCATAGCGATGAGTTCAGCGACATCCGCCGCGCCCTCACCATGAAGGAATACATCCAGCAGTTCTATGGTCTGTATAACGGTGACTCCCCCGGAAACATCTATGGTCTGCTCTCCAATGTCGGCGTCCAGGGTGGCAGCTATGCCCTGTCGCAGACCGACGCTCTCTATCTGCAAGCCAAGGCTTCGGCCGATGTGCTTGGTCATGAAATAGAAATTGGCTTCCAGTACGACCAGTTGTGGGAGTCTTCCTATAGTTTGAGCGCTTATGGCCTCTGGACACTCATGCGTCAGAATGCTAACCGTCACATCCTGCAGCTGGACCTCGACCATCCTATATACAGACAGAATGGTTCTCAGCTCTATGTTGACTACAACCGCCGTCTGGATGCCTCGCAGCAGACTCCGTTCGATGCCGCCTTCCGTGAGTACCTTGCCAGCAAGGGCCTCCTTGGAAGCGACCCCTCGCGCGAATGGATCGATGTCGACCGTTACATGCCTGAGGATTTTGTCAACGCTGGCGGTATCGATATGTTCTCGGCCAACGAGCTCATCAACAGCGGCAATCCTTACGTCTCTTATATCGGCTACGACCACACTGGTAAGAAGTATAATGGTGCCAACTGGTCGCTTGAGGATTACTTCAACCCCGGCTCCAGCAAGTATATGAACCTGCCGTCCTTCTCTCCCATCTACATGGCCGGTTATATCCAGGATAAGTTCTACTTCCAAGACCTTATCTTCAATGTCGGTGTCCGTGTCGACTACTTTGACGGTAACCAGTATGTGATGAAAGACCCGTACCTGCTGTATGAGTCTTATACCGTCGGTCAGCTGCGTGAGAGAATCGCCAGCGGCAACGCTGTCTCTACCAATGAGATTTATTCTGGCGCCGGTGATGACTGGGTGCCCTATGTCGACTTCGTCCAGGACGAGACCAACCGTTCGCTGCCCACCATCAAGGGTTATCGTGACAAGGCTGGCAACTGGTATGATGCCAATGGTACACAGGTTGCCTCCCCGAACAGCGTGAGCGGTAACACCGGTAAGCCCACTCCTTATCGTACTGCCGCCGGTCAGCGTTCGGTGACAGAAGGCAAGGTGCATGTGGATGGCGTTTTCGAGCGTTACAAACCGCAGATCGTTGCTATGCCGCGTATCGCTTTCTCCTTCCCCATCGGTGACAAATCTCAGTTCAAGGCCAGTTATGATATTATTGCCCGCCGTCCTTCTTCGGGTTGGTCAGCCAATTATCTCAGCTACCTTTATATGAGCCAGATTTCTTCCATCTCTAACCCCAACCTGAAACCTGAGCGCATCACCAACTATGAGCTCGGTTTCCAGCAGGCTCTTAACCAGTCGTCCGCAGTCAGCGCTTCTGCGTATTACAAGGAGACTCGCAACCTAATCCAGCTTGTTCAGTATGCCGGTGCTGACCCCAACACCAACTATTACAGCTATGATAATAAGGACTTCCGTACCATCAAGGGTATAACTCTTGCTTACGACCTCCGCCAGACGAAGAACATTCGTATCAATGCCAACTATACCCTTCAGTATGCTGAGGGTACAGGTCTGTCAACGACTACTATGACCGAGCTCATCAAGGAAGGTTACACCACACTGAAGATGCTTAACCCCATCAGCGATGACCGTCGTCATGAGTTCAAGGCAAATGTCGACTTCCGTTATGCTGCTGGTGCCAAGTACAATGGTCCTACCATCACCCGCGTTGTCACCGACAAGGAGACTGGCGAAAAACGCAAGAAGGAAGTTAAGCTTCTTGAGAACTTCGGTATCAACTTCATGGCTGTGGCCCAGTCCGGCCGTCCATATACCCGTCAGTTCTCCAACACTCGTTCCACAATCGTTGGTGGATATCGTGGAGCTCGTCTGCCGTGGGGCTTCTATTTCAACATTGTTGCCGACAAGACGTGGCCCATTAAGGTTGGCAAACGTGACACGTTCCTTAATCTTGCTGTCACAGTCAACAACCTCTTCGACATCCGCAATGTTGTTAATGTGTTCTACGTGACTGGTAACCCGGAGGATAATGGTTATCTGACCGACCCCGAGACCCAGGTGTCCATCAACAACGAACTTAACCCTGTAGCCTATCGTGAGCTTTATGCTATATCGCTCCGTAACGGCACATGGAACTATTCTTCGCCGCGCACTATAAGAGTGTCTCTGTCTTACAATTTCTAAAGTCAACGTGAAAAAAAATATCAAGATGAAAAGTACATATAACAAACTACTTTTGGTATCCTTGCTGCTGGGAATATTCTCAGGGTCAGTCATGGCTCGTGAATGTACCGAGTGCAAGAAGTCAAATGTAAAGAATGCCAGCGTACAAACCAAAGCGGCAGTTTGTAAGCGAGCCCAGAGTACGGCAGAGCTAAACATTAACAATGTGCGTGCTCAGATTAATGGTTACGGCAACATGTGGTTCGATGGCAGTATTACCAAGTACTATGTCCCGAAGAGCGGCAATGCCAGCCCGCTGTATTGCGCTGCATTGTGGATTGGTGGTACTGACGTTAATGACCAGCTCCGTCTTGCTGCTTTGCGTTTCGGCTCTGAGGGTGACGACTACTGGCCCGGCCCCATTAAGATTAATGGTACGGCTTCAACAGACCTCCCCGTTTGCAACGCTTATGACAAGCACTGGATTATCACAAAGGCTGAGGTTCTTGCCCTCCGCTCTCACTTCAGATATGACAGCACGGGTGTCACTCTGGTAAATCCTGATCATCTGCAGGAAGACATTACCGATGTTATTGCTAACTGGCCCGCTAAGGGTGAGGGTGATGACTTGACGAGCTTCCTTGCTCCGTTCTATGATGCCGATGGTGACCTTGAGTATAACCCTGCCAGTGGTGACTATCCCTACTATGACTTTGACAATAGCCTTTGCCCCCGTACGCTGAAAGCCCAGTGGGGTAATGCTTACATTGATCATGTCACTCCGACAATGGAGGACGATGCTGGCATAGTTAGCGGCGGTCTTCTCTCAGACCAGGTGTTGAAAGGCGACCAGACTATCTGGTGGGTCTTCAATGATATGGGTAACACCCATACAGAATCACAGGGCCTCCCCATTGGCCTTGAGATTCGTGCTCAGGCTTTTGCCTTCTCAACCAATGATGAAATCAATAACATGACTTTCTACTCGTATGAGATTATTAACCGTTCGACGTACGAGTTAAAGGATACGTACTTCAGCCAGTGGGTTGACCCCGATCTTGGTAATGCTAAAGATGACTACGTCGGGTGCGATGTACGTCGTGGTCTTGGCTACTGCTATAACGGTACAAAGACAGACCTCGCAGGTGCCGGTAGTTACAGCGGCATTCCTCCAGCGGTAGGTATTGACTTCTTCCAGGGTCCCTATATGGATCCCGATGGCAAAGACAATCCCAAGATTAACATACCGTGGATTCTTTCTAACGGCAGTGACGCTCTTAAGCAGCGCTTGAGCCGTTATCGTAATGATGACGGTACCTATGATACTATTGCAATTACCGATGATGCCGATGGTTTCTTGAATGCAGCCGATGATGGTTACAAGAGTTGGTATTTCGTTCCTGGCGACGCCATTGGTAACTGTGCTATTAATGGTGTTAACTTTGGCAACAACATTGTTGACGATGAACGTTTCGGCATGCGTCGTTTCGTGTATTATCTGAATAGTGTTTCCGGTCGTAATGCAGAACCTTCCAAGGCTGTCGACTACTATAACTATTTGCGTGGCTATTGGCGTGACAATACCCGTATGACATTTGGCAACATGGGTCTTGACGGTACTGTCGTCTGCGACTTCATGTTCCCCGGTGACTCCGACCCATGGCTTTGGGGTACCGATGGTGTTAATCCTGGAGATGACGTAAAGGATCACTGGACAGAATATGAGATGCCCAATAACCCTCCAGATGACCGTCGTTTCATGCAGTCTGCAGGTCCTTTCACCCTGAAACCCGGTGCCTTGAACTACATTACCGTTGGTATTCCTTGGGCTCAGGCTGCCTCTGGCGACCAGTGGTCTTCTGTTGAGTTGCTTCGTCAGGTTGACGATGTCTGCCAGGCCCTGTTCGAAAACTGCTTCAAGGTTCTTGATGGTCCGGATGCTCCCACGCTCACTGCTCAGGAACTCAACAACGAGATTATCCTTTATATATCTTACGAAAATCCCGAATCAAACAACTATGGTGAGAAGTATAATGAAGAGGATCCTGCCATTATGAGGAGTTACTCTGTGGTAACTTCCACCGATACTGTTATTGGAGGTGTAACTTATACTACTACTACCACCACTTCCAAGGAATATTCAAAAGACCAGCGTAGTTATAAGTTCGAGGGTTACCAGATTTTCCAGCTTGTCGACGCCAACGCATCCATTGCTGATATCCGCGACTACAGCAAGGCACGTCAAGTTGCTCAGTGCGACATAGAGAACTACTATGACAGCACTGGCGACAGAAACCAGGCTATATCGAAGCTTGTCAACTATGACATTGTCGACGGTATTGTCAGAGGTGAAGTTATGGTAAATGGTGCTAATACCGGTATCCAGCATGCTTTCCGCATCACTCGCGATATGTTTGCTACCGGAACCAATACTGGACTTGTCAATAACCGTGAGTACTACTATATTGCCATTGCTTATGCACAAAACCGCTACAAGGAGTATTCTCAGACTGAGGCCACCAAACTTGACGGTCAGATGACCCCCTACCTTGCCGGTCGTATGAATGAGAACGGTGGAAGTATCACACCTATTACTGTCATCCCGCACAATCCCATTTCGGAGGGTGGTGGTATGGTAGCACAGTCTGATTTCGGCATGAGCCCGAAGATTACCCGCCTTGAAGGATATGGTAATGGCGGTTATGCACTCCGTCTCACGGAAGCCTCGATCAACGGTCTTATGGGTGCTCCTGGCGAAGTTGCCAAGAAAGGTCCTGGCACTTTTGTCAGTTCAGTATCTTCGACAGGAACGGCTGACAATTCGTTTATGCAGAATCCGTGCATCATTACTCACCCTGAGTATGAGGAAAACTACGGCCCCATCAATGTGCGTGTCATCGACCCGCTAAAAATCAGGGCTGGTCAGTACAATATCTATTATTGGAATGGCTATATTGACACCACTGTTAAACCCCACCAGTTTGTCCCGACACTGGCCGACACGGTCAAGGGCGTCAATAAGACTACACGTTGGTGCATTATGCGTGCCGATGGCGGTACAATACCTATTCATTCAAATGGCCGCATTGTCGATACCAACGTGGTATGGTCAGACTTCTCTATCTCGCGCTACAATGAGCAGCTCTTCTTGGAGTTAGGTCTTGCTGTATCCTTGGTCAATCCAGAAGCGGCAGCTACCGACCTCGGTGATACAACAATGACACGAGGCGGTGCAGCAACATTCTTTAATGGTTTCGTCAACAAGGGTGCTTTGCTGTACTCAGGTATGAGATTCGCCGATGTCCAGTATCAGTGGCTCAGCGGTATACCGGATAATGACAACTCCACCATTACCAACTGGATTCGTTCCGGCGCACAGCATTCTAATACGCCTTCATCGTTCAGAGGCATGACTACAGAAGTCTCGCTTAGTGAGCCTTACCTTGACGACGACTACTTTAAGGAGCGCATTGACAGAGATAACAATCGTATGCAGACTGTTTCTATGGATAAGGACGAGCAGTATGAAGATATTGTCTATGGCCTGTGGTCCCCTTATGGTCTTGTTTCGACAATGCCGTTCCATCCTGGCTTCAATTTCTCATACTACATGCCGTCACAGCAGATCATTGACAGCATGCAGGCTTTGAGTCCTGGTCATAAAGGCTATCAGGAGTTCCGCCCGAACAAGATCATAGCCTACCAGCGCTCGCTGATGACCAACTTCACTAACCAGACCCTCAACTACAACGATATGGCCCAGTTGCCCAGCGTGCACATCGTTTTGACTGCCGACACCACCAAGTGGACTCGCTGCCCGGTTGTCGAGATGTGCGATGACTATACGCAGGCTGAGGGTCAGGCACGTAAGTTCAGCTCTCGTGCACATAAGTCTGTCGACAAGAACGGTGATACCCTTGCAGGTGCCGCCACTGCCGCCGACCTTATCAACCCCAACAGCCCTGCCTACATCTCCGAGTATGGTATGGGTTGGTTCCCCGGCTACGCCATCAATACCGTCACCGGTGAGCGTCTGAACATTATGTTCGGCGAAGATTCCCGTTATGTGCAACACAACGGTCGCGATATGATATGGAATCCCGTGGCCGTCGAGCGTGATGGCACGCAGGACTATGTCTTGGGTGGCCGCCATTACATTTATGTGCTCAATGCCGGCAACCAGCCGTTCCATAACATGCGCAAGTCTACCGTTCTCGGTAATGTATGCCGCTATCGTACTCCTTCCTATGATGCCGGTCGCTGGGCCAACCAGATGCTGAGCTCGGTGGCTCATTTGATGGACTCTGTCGATAGCCTTACCGGTGCACCTCACCTCTGGCATGGTATCATCTCCAGTGAGAACAGCGTCGACCCTGTCCGCGACTCCATCGCCATGCTTTATGCCTCGGTTGCCTGGGTCAATATGCCTCTTGTGTCACCGCGTTATGCCTTCAATTATCCTGGTCGCAATGCCGTCAAGAACGCCGGCTGTGCCTCCAACGGCATACCTACCGACGCCATCATCGACATTGACATCCGCGCCCCCTATGGCCGCTACATGGGCCCCAACGGTACCTCCTATGCCAACTGCGGCCAGCCCAACCTCAACGGCAACATGCCGGCTTACCAGTTCACCCTCTCGGCCTCCGATGCCGTCCTTGAAAACCTGGCCATCAACAGCGATGACAAGAAGGCTTATGCCGACTCGCTGCTCAACCTCATCAGCGTGGTCCCCAACCCCTACTACAGCTACTCCAAGTATGAGACCTCCAGCCAGCTTGAGACCAAGGTACGCATCATCAACCTCCCCGTTGGCGAGGAGAACGGCGTCAAGAAAGGCTGCACCATCAACATCTACACTGTCGACGGCACCTTGGTCCGCACCATCGGCCCCACCGCAGTGACTCGTAACCAGAACGCAAGTAACTCCAGCATTATTGGCGAGAACACCTCTGTCGACTGGGATCTCCACAACCACACTGGCATCCCCATCGCCGGCGGCATGTACCTCATCCATGTGTCGGTCCCCGGCATCGGTGAGAAGGTCATCAAGTGGTTCGGAACCATGCGTCCTGTCGACCTCAACTCGTACCAATTCTAACCATGTAAGTAACCTCAAAAAAACATCACAGAAATGAAGAGAATATTAAAAATATTTGCAGTAGTTGTGATACTGTCGGCCATGACGGCCCAGTCGGCCATGGCTGGCAACGATGAGCGTCGCGGAACTGCAGGTGCCTCCGAGCTTCTCATCAACCCGTGGGCACGCAGCACCGGCTGGGGTGGTGTCAACATCTCCAGCGTGCGTGGCATCGATGCCATGTTCAACAATGCCGCAGGTCTGGCATTCGTCAAAAACATCGAGGTTGCCTACACCAACACCATCCTCTACGGTGGCAAGTCGGGCTTCAACAGTGGCGCTTCCATCAACTCCTTCGGTCTCGGCGTTCGCGTCTTCGAGTCGGGTGTTCTTGGTGTCTACGTCATGACCATCGGCTTCGGCGACCTCCCTGTCACCACCTATGACAGCCCCGAGCCCGGTTCCAACGGCACCTTCTCGCCCAGCTACATGAACATCAACGTGGCCTATGCCCACAGCTTCACCAACACCATCCATGGTGGTGTCGTCTTCAAGCTGGCCACCGAGAGCACCGACAACATTTCCGGTTCGGGCTTCGCCATCGATGCCGGTATCCAGTATGTCACCGGTGAGAACGACGAGCTCAAGTTCGGTATCAGTCTTAAGAACTGGGGTCCCTCGATGAAGTTCGGCGGCACCGGTCATTCGCTGACCATGATCAACCACGCCAGCAACGACTTCACCGTCGAGACACGCGCTGCCGAGATGGAGCTTCCCACCTGCCTCAACATCGGCCTCTCCTACGACTTCCTCATCGAAAAGTGGGACCAGCGCATCACCGTGGCCGGTAGCTTCACCTCCAACGCCTTCTTGCGCGACAACTTCACCCTCGGCCTTGAGTATGGCCTCCTCAACATCGTCCAGCTACGTGCCGGCTATGTCTTCCAGGAGGGCCTGTGGAACGGCAATGCCGCCACCGCCAACAGCGGCATCTGCGCCGGTGCCTCGGTCGACATACCGCTGAGCAAGAAGGAAGGCTCCGACATCGGTCTTACACTGGATTACTCCTACCGTACCGCCACGCCGCTCAAGGGCACGCATGCCATCGGCGCCAGCTTCCGCTTCTAACGTCAACGTAACATAACACAAAGTGGGGAAAGGCTTTCCGCTAAGCCTTTCCCACTTTTTAAACGTCTTAATAAAAACATATCGTCAACATGTCAGAGATAAAGTATTACAGTGAAGAAGGCCTTCAGAAACTGAAGGACGAGTTGCACCACCTCATCGCCGTCGAGCGTCCTGCCGCCAGCGCAGCCATCGCCGAAGCGCGCGACAAAGGTGACCTCAGCGAGAACGCCGAGTACGACGCCGCCAAGGAGGCCCAGGGCCACCTCGAGGCTCGCATCTCCAAGCTGCAGGAACTCGTGGCCAACGCCCGTCTGCTCGACGAGAGCAAGATAGACACCTCCAAGGTGCTCCTGCTCTCCATCATCACCATCCGCAACACCAAGAACAACATGACGCAGCGCTACACCATCGTCCCCGAGAGCGAAGCCAACCTCAAGCAGGGCAAGATCTCCATCACCTCGCCCTTTGCGTCGGCCTTCCTCGGCCACAAGGTGGGCGACGTCGTCGAGGTCAATGTCCCCGCCGGCAAGATGACTTTCGAACTAACCAAAATAGAACGTTAACCTATGGCAACAATCTTCAGCAAAATCGTAGCCGGTGAGATCCCCTGCTACAAAGTCTTCGAGACCGACCGCTGTCTGGCTTTCCTCGACATCAACCCCGTGGTCCGCGGCCATGTCCTCTGCATCCCCAAGCAGGAGGTCGACTACATCTTCGACCTTGACGACGAGCTCTTCTGCGAGCTTCATCTCTTCGCCAAGCGCGTCGCCAAGGGCCTCAAGAAGGTCTGCCCCTGCATCAAGGTCGGCGAGGCTGTGGTGGGCATCGATGTGCCCCATACGCACATCCACCTCATGCCACTCAACAAGCCGGGCGACCTCAACTTCGCACACCATGTGGAGATGAGCAGCGATGAGCTTAAGGAGCTTGCCGCCCGTATTGGCGACGCCATTGAGTAGGCTGTGCTGCAGTGTTATAGGCTCGTCAGCCACAAGCTGACGGGCTTTTGTTGTACCCAATGGTCCAGGCCTCTGTGCATCCTCCACGGCTCTGCCTCGACCCACCTACGGATTTTCTACCGCATCCGGGGCGTGAAACATGTTTCACGGCCGAAGCATGGCCGAGGAAGGGGCCGAAGGGACTCCGAACCACATCAGTCCCTGTAAGGGAAGTTGTGCGTCCGGAATGAAAAATAATGTTAAAATCAGTGCGTTGGCTTTGTCAGAATATAAAAAAGTTGTATCTTTGCACTTCGCTTGTTGCGCCGCGTAGCCTGCCAACGTCGTGTCGCTCAAACGCTTAAAGCCAAAATAAGTTTAACCCGTGCCTATGGCAGAAGGCACACAACAAAAAGAAACCCTACACATGGATTACAAGAATGTGCAACCGCTGGCTGACTTCGATTGGAACGCCATCGACGAGAAAGCCGGTAAAATCAAACAACAAGAGGCTGGTGCCAACAACGATGCCTACGAGAAGAGCTTCAACTCGTTCACCGAGCAGGAAGTCATCGAGGGCACCGTGGTGGCCGTCACCGACCGCGAGGTGGTGGTGAACGTCGGCGCCAAGAGCGACGGTGTCATCCCCGCTGGCGAGGTGCGCTACAACCCCGACCTGAAGCCCGGCGACAAGATTGAGGTCTTCGTCGAGAGCCAGGAGGACGCCAATGGCCAGCTTATGCTCAGCCACAAGAAGGCCCGCATCCTCAAGAGCTGGGAGCGTGTCAACCAGGCTTATGACAACCAGGAGATTATCACCGGTTACGTGAAGAGCCGCACCAAAGGCGGTCTCATCGTCACCGTCTTCGAGAACATCGAGGCCTTCCTGCCCGGCAGCCAGATCGATGTTAAGCCTATCCGCGACTACGACGTGTACGTCGACAAGCAGATGGAGTTCAAGGTCGTCAAGATTAACCACGAATACAAGAATGTCGTCGTCAGCCACAAGGCTCTCATCGAGGACGAGATCGAGGCTCAGAAGGCCGAGATTATCAGCCACCTCGAAAAGGGTCAGGTGCTCGAAGGTGTTGTCAAGAACATCACCTCCTACGGCGTCTTCGTCGACCTCGGCGGCGTGGATGGCCTCATCCACATCACCGACCTCAGCTGGGGCCGCATCAACCACCCCGAAGAGATTGTCCAGCTCGACCAGAAGATCAACGTTGTCATACTCGACTTCGACGAGGCCAAACGTCGTATCGCCCTCGGCCTCAAGCAGCTCACTCCTCACCCCTGGGATGCCCTCGACCCGAACCTCAAAGAGGGTGACCACATCAAGGGTAAAGTTGTCGTCATCGCCGACTACGGGGCCTTTGTCGAGGTCATGCCCGGTGTTGAAGGTCTCATCCACGTCAGCGAGATGAGCTGGAGCCAGCACCTGCGCAGCGCTCAGGACTTCCTGAAGGTTGGCGACGAGGTGGAGGCCGTTGTCCTCAACCTCGACCGCGAGAACCGCAAGATGAGCCTCGGCATCCGCCAGCTCATGCCGGATCCCTGGCTCAGCATCGCCGAGCGCTACCCCGTCGGCAGCAAACACACCGCCACCGTGCGCAACTTCACGAACTTCGGCATCTTCGTCGAGCTTGAGGAAGGCGTCGACGGCCTCATCCACATCAGCGACCTCAGCTGGAGCAAGAAGATCAAACACCCCGCCGAGTTCACCAAGATCGGCGAGAAGATCGATGTCGTCGTCCTCGAGGTCGATGCCGAGAACCGTCGCCTCAGCCTCGGTCACAAGCAACTTGAGGAGAACCCCTGGGACGTCTACGAGACCCTCTTCACCGTGGGTAGCGTGCACCAGGGCAAGATAGTGAACATGAACGACAAGGGCGCCACCGTCATCCTGCCCTACGAGGTCGAGGCTTTCGCCCCGATGCGTCACCTCGACAAGGAGGACAAGAGCAAGGCCAAGAACGGTGAGACCCTCGACTTCAAGGTCATCGAGTTCAACAAGGACAGCAAGAAGATTATCGTCAGCCACACCCGCACCTTCCAGGAAGGCAACGACGGTGCACGCGCCGAGGGCGACAGTCGCGAGCGCAACACCAAGAAGACGGTGAAGCAGATCAACGATAATCTGGAGAAAACCACCCTTGGCGACCTCGACATCTTCCAGAAACTGAAAGAGGAAAAATAAACCTCTGTCCGCCAAGGACACAACTCCGAGGGATGCCGTCATCGACGGCATCCCTCTTTTTTTTGAAAAAAATTTCACCTCGGCGGTAACAAAACGATACCTTGTGCGTCTACATGGCGAAAAGAAAAACTTGCACGGTTCGGGAAAAATGTATATCTTTGTAATGTGAAATAGTATGCCGTGTGGGTGCAAAGTAAAGAAACAGAATATAATAGAGATGATGGCTATGATACGCAAAAGCACTTTTTCCGCCTTTTTGGCGCTGACATTAGCGCTTGTTATGTGCAGCGGTGCTGCTGCGCAGTGGACGCAGCAGAAGGCATGCCCTGGTTGGAGCAACCCTGCCAACTTTAACGCCTGGACCAACGGTCAGTTGGGCTCCGGCGGTTATAGCGGCAGCGGTGGCGTCAAGAACAGCTCCTCGTGCCCAAATGTGATGACAGAGGCTACTGGTGCACAGAGCCTCGGTCCGGCATATACGGCGGCTCAGATGAATACTGTAGAGGCCTCTGGCTGCTATCAACCATCGTTGCCGATACCGGATCAGAATCGCCAATTTGCCATCATGACAAATACTACTGGCACTGACCCGAACACGGCGAACCACCTGAAGTATGTACCTACACAGTTTAACTATATTGACACTACTGGCCGTCCGAGCACTCAGATCAGCACGAGTATACGTATCGGTGATGGTTGCTCAAATGGCGGCAATTATGGAGTATCTCTTCTCAACTATCAGATGCGTGTCACTTCTCAGAATGCTATGCTGTTCCTCTATTACGCTATTGTTGCAATGGCGCCGACACATGGCCAGTCAGGTAACCCTACCTTTATCATTAGGGTGATGAGAAAAGACAATACCGGTACTTGGAAGCAGATTAACGACACTTTGGCATACTTCATCAGTGCTACGCCGAGTAGCAACACGACAAACGCATGTCCTCCTATGGAATATGCGAATATTTTGAGCAATCCTAATGAGAATGGATGGCATGCGGCTAGCTCTGATGTATATTACAAAGATTGGGACAAGGTGGCCATCAACCTCTCCAAGTATATCTACGACACGGTGCAGATTCAAGCACTTATATATGACTGTTTGTATGAGTTCCACTACGCCTATGCATATATCGCTGGCGAGTGCCGTGAGATGGACCTTAAGGCCACAGGCTGCCCTCCGGGTTTGAGCACCGATGTTGCCACAATATCGGCTCCGCGCGGTATGAAGCGTTATGAATGGTCTGCCTCGGAGTATGGCGTCAGCGACCCAACGTCAGACATCAACCCGGGCATGCCTAACGACTACTTCACCTTCCGCAACCTCAGGCTGCCGGCAAGTTCTCCAATGGGTGGGCAGTTCGCCTCAGGCCCCGAGGATACAATTATTGTACGCGGCAGCCGTCGCGACACGCTGCACTTCTATGACTACAAGGTGCAGGCCGACGACTACCGCATACTCTACCGCCCCAATGTCAACAAAGTACGCTATATTGACGCCAGCCCCGACTCAATGGGTAACAAGCAGACCTTCCGCTGCCGCATGACTTCGGCTATTGACCCCTCAAAGCCTTTCAAGACCGACCTGTACCTGAATGTGCAGAACTTTAAGCCCTCGATGCGCATCGACAGCCTATCGCGCTGCGACGGTACTGTGCGTCTGTGGAACCAGAGCAGCGTCCCAGGCGCCCCCAATGCCGTCGACCTCTCAACCACCTCGTGGAGCATCTTTAACAACAGTCAAGCTGTCGGTACGCCCGATACCACTATGGTTGGCGACAGCGCCACATACAACGCGCACAACACCAACACGTACTATGTGCTGGTTCGTACCGAGAACAGCGGCGACCCCTCCTGCTACTCCGAGGCCATATATCCCATAAAGGCTTTGGAAACGCCCAATACCGGCATGACTGTGGCACCACGTGTGCTGTGCGACGCTGCCACAACCACCATCACCGACACCACCGATGGTGTCCAGCGGCGCATGTGGCGCTTCCTCAAGCAGGAATATGACGGTCCTCTCATCGGTCTTGATTTCGACAACATGGCGGGCATGCTCGACACCGTCGAGGGATATTTCAACGACAGTGCCACTGTGGTGCGTTCCTTCACCCATTCCATTGAGCCCATAGAGCTCATCGTCTGGAACGGTCTAAACTATCGCGACCGTGCCACCGGTCAGATGGTGCCATGCGCCAACCGTGCCTACGACACCGTGGCGGTCTTCGTGCACCCGGAACTGGAGGTTACCGGCGACACCATCGTCTGCGAGGGTAGCCGCACCAACGCTGTGGTAAACACCGTCGGCGTCGAAAACTGCACCTATCAGTGGTCGTTGACCAACGGCTATGTTTCAGGTGGTATACCTGCCGGCGCCACCTTGCAGGAAATACCCTATGCCCCGGTCTCCAAGTATTACATTAGGGTCACCAGTCCGCAGGGCTGTGTTGCATGGGACAGCGCCTATGCCTATTACGTGCAGCCACAGGTGGAGATGTACCCGCCCGACGGTCGCATCTGCCCAGGCGACACCGTGATGCTCATCGGCAGCATGGCCGACCACTACTCGTGGAGAGTCGGCTCGACGACCGTGGCCACTGGCGACACGGTGTTCGTGACACCCAACAGCAGCACCACATATACCATGATAGGCCACGGCGCCAACAATTGTGACGCTTTGCCCCTGACCGAGCGCGTCACCGTGATACCTTTCCCGACACCCAAGGTGGACCTCTCGCCCAAGTATGTGGACAGCGAAGACCCTACCGTGGTGCTAACCAACGCTTCGTCACATGCTGCCACCACCAGCTGGCTCTTCAGTGATGGAGAGCGCGTCGACCAGAAGTCTGTAAAGCATGTATTTGAGGAGGCTCAGACAGGCCAGGATTCGGTAGTCAACGTGGAGCTCACCACCGCCAATGAACTCGGCTGCGTCACCGTCTACCCCTTTACCATACCGGTACACCTCTTCACCGCATGGTTGCCCACAGTCTTTACTCCGGGTAGCGAGGATGTCAACGCCAAGTTTAAACTCTACACAATAAACGAGTACGAATACTTCCATATCTACGTCTACAACCGTGAAGGAATGCTCGTGTTCGAGTCCGAGGACCCGGCCTTTGAGTGGGACGGTACCCACAACGGCACCGCCTGCCCGCAGGGCGCCTATGTGTATGTCTGTAACTACCGCAAACCGCATGTCGGCACCCTGAGCAGCCGCAAGGGTACCATCACCCTTCTGCGTTAGGCCATGGCCGACAAGCACCTCCTGTTGAAACGTTATTGGGGCTACGACACATTCCGCCCCATGCAGGAGGAAATAATAGATTCTGCCGTAGCGGGACACGACACCATGGTGCTGCTGCCCACCGGCGGAGGGAAGTCCCTCTGTTACCAGCTACCTGCACTGATGATGGAGGGGCTTTGTCTTGTGGTATCACCCTTGATAGCGCTGATGAAAGACCAGGTCGTGCAGCTCTCTGCTCGCCACATCAAAGCCGCCTGCATCACCTCCGGCATGAGCCAGGACGACGTATCGACGGTGCTTAACAACTGTCTTTACGGCAGCATCAAGTTCCTCTATGTCTCGCCGGAACGCTTGCGGCAGCGCCGTTTTATAGAGCATTTCCGCAAGATGAAGGTGAGTCTGATAGCTGTTGACGAGGCTCATTGTGTTTCCCAGTGGGGTTACGACTTCCGCCCCCCCTATCTCCAGATTGCCGACATCCGGGCCTATCATCCTGCTGTGCCGCTCATGGCCCTCACCGCCACTGCCACCCCCGAGGTGGTGGAAGATATCTGCCTTCACCTTGCCATGCACAACCGGCAGCTTTTCTGCGGCAGTTTTGTGCGCCCAAACTTGGGTTATATGGTTGTGCATGACGAGGACAAGAACCGGCGCCTGCTTGCCATAGCTGCCGCCACCGAAGGATGCGGCATCGTCTACACCCGCAGCCGCCGCTACACAGAACAGATAGCCGCATTGCTTGTGGAGAACGGGGTCACAGCCGAGTTCTACCATGCAGGCCTCGGTGCCGCCGAGCGTGACCGCCGGCAGGGGCTCTGGATGAAGGGTCTGTGCCGTGTCATGGTGGCTACCAATGCCTTCGGCATGGGTATCGACAAGCCCGACGTGCGCTTTGTGGTGCATGCCGACGTGCCCGATTCCCTCGAAGCCTACTTCCAGGAAGCCGGAAGGGCTGGACGCGATGGTGCCCCTGCACGCGCCTACCTCCTCTGTGGACCGTCCGATACGGCGGCATTGAAGGCCAACCACGCCAAGGACTTCCCGATGCTGGTATATATCCGCAACGTCTACAGGGCTCTCTGCAACTACTACCGCCTGCCTATGGGTGGCGGAGCCGATAGCCGTTATGACTTTGACTTGCAGAAAGTCTGCGACACTTATACCTTCAAAGCACGTGAGTTTTATGCTGCCTGCCGCTTCCTTGAGCGTGAAGGCCTCATAGCCCTGCCTGAGCTCGACGAGGCTGTCTCGACGCTCGGCATCATCGTCGGGCGCGACGAGCTTTACCGCTTCCAGGTGAACCACATGCGTCTCGGCGACTTTGTGCAGACCTTGTTGCGCATGTACCCGGGCCTCCTCTCGATGGCGGTGCCAGTCGACGAGAAGCGCATTGCCATGCGCTGCAACCTTGAGACCACGGATGTCGTGGCTATGCTCGGCGAGCTCAGCGCCATGCATGTGGCCGACTATCGTCCGTGTCCCACCAAGCCGCAGATTGTCTTCCCCTCGGCGCGCATCCCTGAGAGTGAGATCATGCTGCAGCCGCAGCAGTACGACCTGCTCAGGCAGGCCGCCTGGCGCCGTCTTCAAGCTGTGGAGGATTATATCGCCAACGACAGCGAGTGCCGCAGCCGTCAGCTTGCCGCCTATTTCGGTCAGAGCGATGATGTGCCGGCTTGCGGATGCTGTGATGTCTGTCAGCATGCGTCAGCGCCCGCGGAAGCCGACTGCCGTGCGGCAGTCATCCAGCAGCTTGCGGCAAGCCGTCTGTCTCCACACGACCTCTGTATCATGCTCGAAGCAAAGGGTTATGTAAATGTAAGGGAGGTGCTGCGCGACATGCTCGACCGAGGCGACATCTACCTCGACAAGAACTTGCTGCACAGCGTCTCGTAGAGCCGTGCTACCGGCAACCCCATCACGTTGTAGTAGCAGCCCTCGATGCGACTTATTCCCACCATTCCTATCCATTCCTGTATGCCGTAGGCCCCTGCCTTGTCGTAAGGCTTGTAGGTGTCTACGTAGTGGGCAATCTCTTCGTCGGTCAGTTGGCGGAAGTGCACCTCGGTGCTTTCGGTGAACGAAACCTCGTCGTTGCGAGAGCGCAGGCATACGCCGGTGTACACTGTGTGCTGTCGTCCGGCGAGTCTGTGCAGCATGGTCATGGCTTCGTCGCGGTTGGCCGGTTTGCCCAGCACATGACCGTCAAGCACCACCGTGGTGTCGGCCGTTACCAGCACGCAGTCGGCGTCAATCTTGTCTTGTGGAAAAGCCGCGGCTTTGCGCCGGGCCAAGTGCTCCGCCACGTCGGCGGGGGGCAGGGGAGAGTCTATGTGTTCGTCCACGTCAATGCTCACGCACTCCACGGGCAGCCCCGTCTCGGCCAGCAGTTGGCGGCGGCGTGGCGACTTCGATGCAAGCAGCAGCCTCATTTCACCTCTTTGCCGCCCTTGAAACGTGCCTTGTACATTTCGCGGCCGTTGTCGTACCACACCCATTTGCCGTCCTTCTCGCCGTTCACGAACTGGCCTTTCTCAACAGGTGCGCCGGCCTCGTTGTAGCGCTCGTATTTGCCATCGAGCACACCGTTGCGGAAGTTCTGGCGCAGCTCCACCTTGCCGTTGGGAAAGTAGCGCAGCTCTTCGCCGTCCTTGAGGTCTTCGCGGTAGTTTATCACGTAGCGCACCGAACCGTCGTCATACAGGCCGCGCCATTCGCCTTCTTTCAAGCCCTCATGGAAGTTGCCGTAGTAGTCCACACGGCCATTTTCGTACCATGCTGTCCAGCGGCCTTCCTCCATGTCGCGTGCGTATTCGCCTTCGTGCAGCTTCTTGCCGCTCTCGTACCAGGTGGTCCACACTCCTTCGCGCTCGCCGTTGCGGTACTGCCCGGCACGCCAGCGCTCGCCGGTCTCGTAGTAGTAGGTCCACACGCCGGCCTCTTTTCCGCCGGCATAGTGGCCGCGGATGCCCAGCTTGCCGGTGGTGCGCCAGTAGAACGACCATTCGCCGTCCTGCACGCCGTTCACCATGGGGCCTACCATGTCTTTCTTGCCGTCCTCGAACCACCACGAAGCGATGCCCTGCAGCTCGTCGTTCTTGTACTGGCCCTTGAACCTGATCTTACCGTTCTCGTGCCATTGCGTGGTCTGCCCTTCGCGGCTGCCGTTCACGTAGGTGATCTCTTCCTCCTGCTGCCCATTGGCGTACCACGAGCGGTATACGCCGCTCTTCTTGCCGTTCTCCACGGCCACCTCGCTCTTCAGGTCGCCGTTGCGGTGCCAGCTGCGGTTCACACCCGTGGCGAAGCATTCCTCGCTCATGCGGCTGCCGTCGTCATAGTAGACAGTCCACACACCGCTCTTCTTGCCGTTGGTGTAGGTGCCTTTCTGCGACACTTTGCCCGAGGGGTACCACCAGGTCCAGCTGCCGTTGCGCTTGCCGTTTTCGGCTATGGGGCCCTCTACCGAGAGCTGGGTGGTGCCGCTGTAGTTCTTGCGGTACATGGTCTGCGCGTCGGCCATCAAGGCCGTGGCTATGCAGGCTGCAAGTATGAGGATGGTTTTCTTCGTCATTATTCGGTGTATATGAGGTTGATTTTAATCTTGTCTGTCTGGTTATATCCGTTGAGCACGGTGCGGTCGGCCACGCTGCCGCGGGCGTCGATGAGCAGGTGTGTGCCCTTGTCGAAGCCGTCGCGCAACATACTCTGCAGGTGCAGGGGCACGCGGATGCGGTAGCGGCTGCTGTCGCTGTGGTAGTATCCGTCCACGCCAGCCGAGATGTAATCGTTGATGTAGCGTGTGCCGTTGGTGGCTATGAGGCGGTGCGGCTTCTTGGCATCGGCCTCTGCGGCCACTGGAATCAGCAGGTCGGCCTTGTGCACCACGGCGCGCGGATGTGCCTCGCGGAAAGCGCGCAGCGTGCGGTCGAAGCTCACCACAGCCTTGAATCCACCCAGTGGATCCAGATACAGGCGCGAGGCGCCGTCGAGGCTCCTCACACCGTCGAGGACGGTGCCGCTGTAGTCGTGCACGAAGTGGGTGAAATGCTTGCCGTTGCTAATCGAGAGGTCGAAGTGGTAGGACGTGGTGTCGTAGTGGTAGTGCACGCGAATCAGGGTGCGGGTGTCCGACAGGTTCATGGCCACCATCCCCTCATCGCTGCCTGTCGGCAGCACGCTGATGCGCAGGCCCTTGGTGGCTTCGGCGAAGGCGTCGCGGTTGGCCGTCATCTGCAGCATGCTGTTGATAGGCCCGCCGAGGTGCATGCTGACGGTGCCGCTGCCGGGTTTGGTCTGCACGGTGCCGTTGAAGAGCACGGCATCGGTGTTGACGTCAATGCTGTCCATCGCGTAGTACTGCTTGTCGGAGGCTATTGCCTCGGCGAGCTGCACCACCTCGAAGTGTAGGTTGTAGCTGCGTGTGGTGTCGGGGAACACCGAGTCGTAGACGAGCGTCATCACCACCGAGTCGATGGTCACGTCTTCGAAGGCCACCGATGTGGTGGCGTTGGGTAGGGTAATCTGGGTGAAATACTGTGCCGTCACCTTGCCGAAGATGGCGTCGTGATAGTTGCCTATCATAATCTCGGTGTTGCCCGTGGTGAGCAGCGAGTCGTCGCGCAGCGAGTAGGCCGTGTCGACGGTCATGGTGTAGTTCTTGGCGTTGTATAGGGCGTCGGCGTCCATCAGCGTGCTGCCGAGGTCGCTCTCGTCGTCGGTGCATGCCGTCAGCGCGAATAGTGTCAGCAGCATTGCTGCATAACGGAGTGAGTTTTTCATCTGCTGTCAGTCTGTTGCGCGGGTCAGTTCTCTATCCTGCCCGTTATGGTGTCGTAGAATTTGTTGGTGCGTGCATAGAACTCGTCGCGGTCCTCGATGAAGTCGAGCACATTGCGCTTGTTGGCTTTAGCGTAGGCCACCAGCTCTGGGTTGACGTTCGGCGAGCCGATGATGACGCCCTGCGAGAAGGTTATGGCGGCTTTCATCAGGCCGAGGTATGTGGTGTCGCCGTAGAGGCGCAGGTCCTTGGCCGTAGCATTGTCGGCCTTCATCTTGCGCTCCAGGTCGCCACCCACATGGCCGTTGAAGCTGTCGTCCATCAGCGTGATGACCAGCTTGGTGCCGCTGAAGAAAGAATTCTCCTTGTTGATACGGCGCAGGTAGAACGGTATCATCGCCGAGCTCCAGCCCATGAAGTTGATCAGGTGAGGTTGCCAGGCCAGCTTGCGCACAGCCTCGAGCACGCCGCGCCCGAAGAAGAGCAGGCGCTCGTCGCTCAGCTCGTCGAGCATGCCCTTTTCATCGGCAGGGTGGGGCAGATGGCTGAAATAGTCCTCGTTGTCGATGAAATAGACCTGCATGCGTGCCGTGGGGATGGAGCCCACCTTTATCAGCAGCTGGTGGTCGCTGTTGTTCACTATCATGTTCATGCCGCTCAGGCGTATCACCTCGTGCAGCTGGTGCTTGCGCTCGCTGATGCTGCTGAATTTGGGCATGAAAACCCTGATGTCGCGACCCATCTCCTGTATTTTCGCCGGCAAGTAACGCCCCAGAGTGGCGGTGGCGCTCTCCTCTGAGAAAGGCGTAATGTCCTGACTTACATACAGTATTCTCCCTTTTGCCATAAGTTTTGGTATATATTGATTCCAAATGCAAAATTACGAAATTATTTCGATATGGCGAAATTTATTTTCATGCCGCCACTCCACGCCCCCACACCGGGGCCGTTTTCTGCTCTCGCCGTTGCCGTTTTCCCCCCTCTCTGTACCGGAGTCGGTACGGCATTTCAACGATACTTCTTCAGTAGTTATTCAGTGAAACACTGAAATACTACTGAAGAACTGCCGTACCGGGTCTGTAGGGGAGCTGTGCCGGAGGAGGGGAATGTGGAAAGAAAATTTTGCCAGAATGCAAAAAGTTTGTATCTTTGCACACTCAAAGCGTACTGACGCATCAGTGTATCAACGTATCAACGTGTAATATGGATAAGTACAACCAGCGCGGAGTTTCCGCTACGAAAGAGGATGTGCACAATGCCATCAAGAATATCGACAAGGGCCTCTTCCCCAAGGCTTTCTGCAAGATTATACCCGACCTGCTGGGGGGTGACGCCGACTATTGCAACATAATGCATGCCGACGGCGCCGGCACCAAGTCGAGCCTCGCTTACATGTACTGGCGCGAGACGGGCGACCTGAGTGTGTGGAAAGGCATCGCTGTGGACGCCATCGTGATGAACACCGACGACCTGCTGTGTGTCGGCGCTCTCGACCACATCCTGCTCAGCTCCACCATCGGCCGCAACAAACAGCTGGTGCCCGGCGAGGTTATCTCGGCCGTCATCAACGGCACCGAGGAGTTCTGTCAGACGATGCGCGACATGGGTATCGACATAGTGCTCACCGGTGGCGAGACTGCCGACGTGGGCGACCTGGTGCGCACTATCATCGTGGACAGCACGGTGACGGCCCGCATGCGCCGCGCCGACGTGGTGGACAATGCCCGCATCAAGGCCGGCAACGTCATCGTGGGCCTCGCCTGCTTCGGCCAGGCCAAGTACGAGACCGCCTACAACGGCGGCATGGGCTCCAACGGTCTCACCTCGGCACGCCACGACGTGTTCTCGCATGTCTACGCCGAGAAGTACCCGATGTGCTACGACCGCAACCTGCCCGACAGTGTGGTCTTCTGCGGCACCAAGCTGCTCACCGACCCCACCGAGGTGCCCGGTGTCGACGCCGGACATATGGTGCTCTCGCCCACAAGGACTTATGCTCCCATCATCCGCAAGGTACTCGACGAATACCGCCCCAAGATTGACGGTATGGTGCACTGCTCGGGCGGTGCGCAGACCAAGGTGCTGCACTTCATCGACAAAAACCACGTTGTCAAGGACAACCTCTTCCCAGTGCCGCCACTGTTCAAGATGATACACGACGAGAGCCAGACCGACTGGCAGGAGATGTACAAGGTGTTCAATATGGGCCACCGCATGGAGCTCTACACCGACGAGGCCACGGCCCGCGGCATCATCGACATCAGCTGCAGCTTCGGCGTTGACGCCCAGGTGATAGGCCGCGTCGAGGAGGCTCCCAAGGCCCAGGTGACGGTGAAGAGCGAGAACGGTGTGTTCGAGTATTTTGCATAAAAACGAAGAAAAAAATCAGTCGGTGGCACAATAAACACGGCAGGGCGCCGTTTTTGTGGTGTCATTTGATTAGGTAATTACGTTACAGTCGCCCTGTTTTTATGGGAATTTGTGAAGGACGGCAATGCGATAGTAGCTCAGTTGGCAGAGCGGCGGCTTCCCAAGCCGCAGGTCGCGGGTTCGACCCCCGTCTATCGCTCAGGGCTCAAGAGGACGTTTCGGCGCCCTCTTTTTTTTGCTTTTATTATTGCTATATTGTTAAATCTTCGTATCTTTGCATTCCTGTCCTATGGCCGACAGGACGCTTTATGTATTAATAAATAATTGTTTATGACAAATACTGCTCAAAAGAAAGACTGGAAAAAAGAAGTGTGGGCCTACATGCTGCTCATAGGCGGCAGCGCCCTGTTCGCCGTTGGCGACGTGATGTTCGTCAACCCCTATCTCATGGCCCCTGGCGGCACATACGGTTTGAGTAACGTGTTCAACACCCTGTGGCCATGGAAAATCTCCCTCTACGCCATCTGTATGGATGTGCCGCTGCTGCTCATCGGCACATGGATTCTGGGTCCGAAGTTCGGCTTGAAGACCATCATATCCACAGCGCTTATCTTCCTCTTCACCTTCATCCTTGAGAGCTCATGGGGCTACAATCCCGTCATCTTCGACGGCAAGATCATGGACGCCCCCCTAGAAGGTATCTCCATGGTGCAGATACCGCATGGCGGCGGCTGGTTCGTGCCCGACTATTTCCTCAACACCGTCGTGGCCGGCCTCATCTACGGCGTGGCCATAGGCATGATTTTCCGCAGCGGCGCCACCAGTGGCGGCAGCGACATTATCAGCATGATACTGCACAAGTACACCAAGATAAGCCTCGGCACTCTGGTGATGATTGTCGACGGTATCATCACGCTGAGCACCCTCGTGGCTTTCGGCGACATACGTCTGCCTATCTACTCCATCATCATCATCTTCATCGAGGGCAAGGTCATCGACCTGGTGGTGGACGGCATGAAGAGTTACAAGACCATGTTCATCGTCACAGATGAGCTGGAGGCTGTGCGCGACTACATTCTCAACGACCTCAAGCGCGGTGGCACCTGCATCACCGGCAGCGGCCTCTACCAGGGCAACGAGCGCAAGATGATATATGTCACCCTTGAGCGTGCCGACATGGTGAAGCTGAAGAGCAACCTGCACCGCATTGACCCCAAGGCCTTCGTCAATATCATGGACAGCTCCGAGATATTGGGCACCGGTTTCCGCAACCTGCCGAAGGAATGACGCTGGCGACAGAAAGGGAGAGTAACGCTTAACCGAAGGAAATGAAAGTACTGCAGCTCTGCATCAAACCGCCGTTCCCCACCGTTGACGGTGGCACCATGGCCATGAACAGCATCACGCAAGGTCTGTTGCGCGAAGGCTGCGAGGTCAAGGTGCTGGCGATGGAGAGTGACAAACACCCTGCCGACCGCGCCAAGATGGGCGAGGAATACCTGCGACAGACAGGCTTCGAGTCGCAGTATGTGGACCTTTCCGTCAAGCCTCTGGCAGCGGCGGTGTCCATGCTCTGCGGCGAGTCGTACCATGTCAAGCGCTTCCGCAGCGAGGCTTTCGCCGCCAGGCTGCGCGCCATACTGGAGCAGGAGACGTTTGACGTGGTGCATCTTGAGAGCCTCTTCATGACGCCCTATGTGCCGCTCATCCGCAGTCTTTCCGATGCCAAGGTGGTGCTGCGGTCGCACAATGTGGAGCATGTCATCTGGCAGCGCGTGGCGGCAAGTACGCCCCGTGGCTTTAAGCGGTGGTATCTTAAGCATCTGGCTTTGGCACTGAGGGCCTATGAGCTGGAGCATGTAAACGACTACGACGGCGTGGTGTGCATCACCAAGGGCGATGCCGACTACTTCCGTCAGCACGGTTGCCGCCGCCCGTTGACGTCGATACCCTTTGGCGTGGAGCCCGACGATGCGGCCAACGTGGATGTGGAACCCGCTTCGCTGTTCCACATAGGGGCTATGGACTGGATGCCCAACCGCGAGAGCATTGAGTGGTTGCTCGACGAGGTGTGGCCGGTGGTGCACCGCGAGGTGCCGCAGGCGCACCTGTATCTGGCAGGACGCAAGATGCCGCAGAAGTGGATGGACACACCCATGGACGGCGTGACGGTGGTCGGCGAGGTGCCGGATGCAGGCTATTTCATAGCTGGCAAACAGATCAATGTGGTGCCCCTGCTCAGCGGCAGCGGTATCAGGGTCAAGATAATAGAGGCAATGGCGGCAGGCAAGGCCGTGGTTACCACCACTGTGGGTGCTCAGGGCATAGATTACACCGAGGGTGAGAACCTGCTGGTGGCCGATACACCCGCGCAGTTCGCCGCTCAAATCAAGCGGCTGGTGGACGACCAGGAATACTGCCACAGCGTGGGCGAGGCCGCCGCAAGGCTCGTGGCGGAGCACTATGATGTGAAACGGCTCACTGCACAATTGCTACAGTTTTACGACAAAATAGAAACACGATGAATAGAATCGCCAAAACACTGATGTTGGCAATGCTGTTGGCCTTGGCGGGCACGGCGGCGGCGCAGGTTAACATACCTGGGACGCGTGTATCCTTCCGCCTCAACAGCGACGACTGGCGCTACCTGCGCACCTTTAAGCTCGACGACGGGGCCGACGTGTACCTCTATTACTACGTGGGGCGCACGTTGGTGGATATGGAAGGCGATACCGTGTTGCCTTGCCTCCGCATTTATGTCAACGAGGGTTATGACGGCGACGTGTACGAGCTGGCCTACGACCGTTACCTGCTCCAGCCCTTTCAGTCGGTGGATGAATACACCCATGGCCCCGGGCTGCCGAAGAGTGGCGGCATAGGCTATATGGGAGCCTACACCAATCCGGTAAGCCAGAAGGACTATCAGTTCCTGATGACTTATTTCAAGGACCGCGGTACCGCCGTAGAGTTCCGTCTGGAGACGACCAAGGACACCTTCGAGGAAATGGAATTTGAGTTCAGAGATATTCTGGGAACGCTAAAATAGCATAACGATGAAGAAACTGCTGACGACATTGATGGCCTGCATGCTGACAGCTTCCGTGCTGGCCCAGGCTTTGCCCGACGAACTGAAGGGCGACTATCAGGACCGCTTCACACGGCTCAACAAAGCGTATGCCAAAGAGCCCGACAACGTGGAGAACCTGTTTAATATGTCGATGTTCTACTTCGACAACTCGCATCCTATGCGCAACCTGCCGATGGCCATGAAGTACATGCAGCGTGCCGAGAAGGAACACATCAAGCTGTTGGAGAACGACAAGCTGGGTGAGTTGACGCGTCTGGCCCGCAAGAATATCACGTTGACGACTATTCGCCAAGCCAAACAGTCTATTGTCGACGCGGCTTACAACACCCTTGAGGTGCGTACAGATATGTCTCGTGTCGAGCTCGATACCTACCTCGACGCGTTTGGCATCGACATAGAATTGGTGCGCCTGCTGCGTCAGCGCCGCATCAACCAGGTGTATGACGAGGATCTGCGCAAGGGCACGGCGGAGTCGTTCTACCATTTCATAGACATCTACCCCGGCACTCGCGAGGCTGAGCAGATGGAGGAGAGACTTTCGCGCTTCGCTCCCAGCCTCTTCGAGGGTGTGACGACCGAGGCTCAGGCCGACACTATCGCTTCGGCCTACGAGCTGAGCCCCTCCGTGCAGCGTGCGGCTGAGAAGCAGAAGAGTCGCATAGCCTATGCCAATGCAAGCCGTCGCAACACAATCAAGGCATATAACGAATTCCTGCGCAAGTACCCGTCGAGTGATGAGCATTTGCAGGCGCGTGAGAAGCTTGCTACATTGCTGGAGGTTAAGTACTCTGCCCTGCATACAGCTCGCGAATATGCCGACTTCGTCGATTCCAACGCCGACAACGCTCTAGCCGACAGCGCATTGCTGCGGCTGCGCTGTCTCGTCTACGACAAGCATGACATTGAGGCCGCACGCCTATACCTCTCGCGCTTCAAGCTCGACCCTTACTACAACGACGTGTATAACAGGTACTATGCATGGCATGCCGAGGAGGGTAACATGTCGCCTATTGAGAAATTCCGCAAGGAGAACCCCGATTACCCGCACCAGCGCGCCTTGGAAGAGGATGTGGAGCGTGCCAGGCGTATAGACAGAGTGAACCTTATGGAAGACTTCATCGAGGTGGACTATGGCAAGTATGCCGGCTATGTAAGACACATGACGGGCAAGCGCATAGCCATCGTGCCTCTGCAGCGTATGATACAGTCTCAGCTCGTCATGCACAACTACGGCGCTGCCCTTGAGAGAGTGCGTCAGTTCGAACTCTGTTTCGACAATGTCGGCACCGAAGAATACAAGGAACTGAAGACTGTCCTGACGACACCGTCGTCGGGCCGCAAGTTGTCGCCGGTTCTTACCGCCACCTATAATATACAGAGCCCCTGCTACAACCAGGCTGAAGACAAGTTGTACTACACGCGTGTGGGCTCCACACGCCGTATCTGCTACGCCGTGAAGAAAAACGGAGTATGGCAGCCAGCAGGCGATGTCAAGTTCGTCAACAGCGACAACGACGGTCTGACCATTTACGGCTTCTATGCCAACGGTACGCGAATGCTTCTGGGCAGTGCCGGCGACATCTGGATTGCCGAGAAGGAGGGTGACCAGTGGCGTGTGGCCGATATCCCGCCATATCCTGTCAACACCGATTATATTGAGACTGATGCCTATATGATGCCTGACGGTAGTGGACTGCTACTGGCTTCGGACCGTCCCGGCGGACAGAACCTCCAGCCTTCCGGCAGCCTGTTCCATGGTGACACGGCCCTCGCTTCCGACATCTATTTCATACCTTACACCCAGAACGGTTGGGGCGCTGCTATCAACCTCGGCTCTGTAGTCAATACACCGTATAGCGAGCGTTCGCCCATACTCAGCCGCAACCTCAAGACTCTATACTTCGTCACCGACGGTCGCGGCGGTCTTGGCTATGGCGATGTCTATATATGCACTCGTTCCAACGTCGAGGACTGGACATCGTGGAGCAAGCCACGCAACCTGGGCAAGGAGATAAACACCGGCTTCAAGGAGGCTAGCATATCGTTCGGCGCCGATGAGAAGACCCTGATAGTTACCTCCAACTACAATCTGGGGCGCTATGCTGCCTACTCGTTTCCAACATCCCATGACGCCTCCAATTCATACAGGAACTATTCCCTCGACATTCTCGGCATGGAGGACTTCCTTTTCCGTGTGCGTGTGGCCGACCTGACGCAGCAGGCTATCACCCAGGTGGTCGAGTACTCCGGCGGCGCCAACAGCGTTGACCTGGCCATCCACAAGGACAAGCGTTATGCCGTGCTCGGCGATGCGGGCATGTATTTCGTGCCGGCGGTCATTATAGAACCCAACGCCAAGACGCGTCAGAGGCTTAAGGGCTACACTTTCCCGGTACTCGTCTCCATGGACAAGCCGCTTCCGCTGCCGGCCGTTGACTTCGAGAAGTCGTCGTCCAAACTGCTACCTGTGGCTGAGTTCCAGCTTGAGCAACTCGCCAACTTCATGCAGCAGAACGCCTCGTGCACCGTGGAGCTGGTTATCAACGTTGAAGGCAACGACGATGCGCTGAGCTACAACCTCTCTCTCGAGCGAGGCCGCGCCATACGCGAGTTTCTTGTCCTTTCCGGCGCCGATGAGTCGGCGGTGACCATATCCGCCTACGGCAATGTCAACACTAAGAAACATTCGGCCCCGGGCGTCGCTGTGCGTTTCCGCGAGAAGTAAAAATGAGATATTAACAATGGGCTGCGGATTTCTTTTTGAAGTCCGCAGCTTTTGTTTTTAAAAAAGGTGGTAATTTTGCCGTCGAAATAATAACACCTGCAGGACATGGAACAACACCGCACAATCACCATCGACGGACGCACCGTACACTATCGTGACGAAGGTCGCGAGAACACGCACACACTCGTGCTGCTGCACGGTTTTCTGCAAAACCTCGATGTGTGGAGTTCCTATGTGCTCAGCTACATGAATGATTTCCGTGTCATAACCATCGACCTTCCCGGGCATGGCCTCACGGAGAACTTCTGTGATGTGCACACCATGGACTTCATGGCCAAGATTGTGAAATCGGTACTCAACGAGGCAGGTGTCGACCAGTGCGTCATGGTGGGCCACTCCATGGGCGGCTACGTGGCCCTCTCCTTCGCCGATAAGTACCCTTTTGCCCTGCGAGGTCTGGGACTCATCAATTCGCACCCCCTGGCAGATTCGGAGGAGCACAGACAGCAGCGCGAGGCTATCTGCCGGCAGGTGGCAGAGAACCGCGCCGCCTTCATCCTTGGCTTCATGGCGACCCTATTCGACAGCTCCAAGCGTGCCGCCCTCTCGAAAGACATCAAGGATCAGCAGGACCAGTGTCTGCTCACTTCGGCGGCCGCCATCACGGCTGCACAGCATGGCATGGCTGAGCGCCCGTCGCGTGTGCAGACGCTTGCCAAGCTCGACGTGCCCACGTTCTTCGTTTATGGCAAGAATGACCCTCGCATCCCCGTCGAGGTGGCCCTTGGCTCGGCCATTGTTGCCAAACGCCCTGAGATACTTCTCCTTGAGGATGTGGCGCATATGGCCTTTGTCGAGGAACGCGAATACCTGAAGCCGCGACTCTACAACTTCGTGGAGACTTGCTACCTTTAATCCTCATACCTTTTTCTTGTATCCGACCCCCTTCGGCGTTTCTATTGCCTTTCGATGGCTTTCCACTGAAGAAATGCCGAAGGGGGGGCGAAGGGGCTCCGTATCGGCTCCATGTCAAACGGCTTCCTTTTCCACAACCAGAACAAGCCAGAAAAACAGACCTTCGGGAGTCCTTACTGTTTGCAAAGCAGATGGTTGTGGATTGGTGGGCGTGATGTGGCGGTTAAAAAAGAGAAAAAAATTTTGTGCAATCAGAAAAAAGGTGTACATTTGCTGAACTGAAAAAAAGTTAAAGTTTAACCTAATTAATTAAATACCATGAAAGTAAACGAAATTATGGCCAACCTGGAGGCCAAACATCCCGGCGAAAACGAGTACTTGCAGGCTGTTCGCGAGGTTCTTGAGACTATCGAGGAAGAATACAACAAACACCCCGAGTTCGAAGCCAACAAGATTGTTGAGCGCATCGTCGAGCCCGACCGTATCTTCACCTTCCGCGTGACCTGGGTCAACGATAAGGGTGAGGTTTGCACCAACCTCGGCTACCGCGTGCAGTTCAACGCCGCTCTCGGCGCCTACAAGGGTGGTCTCCGCTTCCACAAGGCCGTCAACGTCTCCATGCTGAAATTCCTCGGCTTTGAGCAGATCTTCAAGAACAGCCTCACCATGCTGCCTCTCGGCGGTGGTAAGGGTGGCTCCGACTTCGACCCCGTTGGAAAGAGCGACGCTGAGATCATGCGCTTCTGCCAGGCCTTCATGTATGAGCTCTGGCGCAACATCGGTCCCGATCAGGACAGCCCTGCCGGTGACGTGGGTGTCGGCGGCCGTGAGATTGGCTACCTCTATGGTGCCTACAAGAAACTGGCCCGCGAGCACAGCACTGGTGCTCTGACCGGCAAGAGCTACGGCTGGGGTGGTTCCCTCATCCGTCCCGAGGCTACCGGCTTCGGCGCCATCTACTATGTCGAGCGCATGGTGAAGCAGAACGGTGACAAGATGGAAGGCAAGCGTATCGCCCTCTCCGGCTTCGGTAACGTTGCTTGGGGTGCTGCCATCAAGGCCACCGAGCTTGGTGCTAAGGTTGTCGCCATCAGCGGCCCCGACGGTGTCTGCGAGATCGAGAACGGTATCACCAAGGAGATGATCGACTACATGCTCGTCATGCGTGCCTCGAACCGCAACAAGGTTCAGGATATGGCCGACAAGTTCCCCGGCCAGGCCAAGTTCACCGCCGGCAAGAAAGCTTGGATCGTGAAGTGCGACATCGCTATGCCCTGCGCCTTCCAGAACGAGCTCGCCGAGGAAGATGCCAAGATGCTCCTCGCCAATGGCGTGAAGTATGTTGCCGAGGTCTCCAACATGGGTTGCCAGCCCGCCGCTATCGCCGCCATCCAGGCCGCCAAGGTTCCCTTCGGCCCCGGTAAGGCTGTCAACGCCGGTGGTGTTGCCACCTCTGGCCTCGAGATCTGCCAGAACGCTGAGCACCGCAACTGGACTGCCGAAGAGGTCGACAAGAACCTCCACACCATCATGAACAACATCTACGACATGTGCGTCGAGCACGGTCGCGAGGCTGATGGCCACATCAACTACGTGAAGGGCGCCAACATCGCCGGCTTCATGCGTGTTGCTAACGCCATGGTCGCCCAGGGTATCATCTAATCTTTAGATAATATCTGCATAAAAGAAGGCTGTCCGCATGGGCGGCCTTCTTTTTTATACAATAAAAGCGTCGCAAGTGCGTTATATGACAAAACTGACAATATGCTCAACATCGTTCTTTTGGAAACTATGGCCACCCCGCTTGTGGGGTCGTCTTCAATGTGGATTGTCTTCATAGCCCTCACGGTCATATCCATGATTGTGAGCAAGAATGTGGAGCGCAAATTCAAGAAGTATTCGCACATCCGCACCGAAGGCGGCATCACGGGCCGCGATGTGGCCGAGCGTATGCTGCGTGACCACGACATACACAACGTGCAGGTGCAGATGGTCAAAGGTACGCTCACCGACCACTACAACCCTGCCAACCGCACGCTTAACCTGAGCCCCGACGTCTACAACGGCACCTCGGTGGCCGCTGCCGCCGTTGCCGCCCACGAGTGTGGCCATGCTGTGCAGCACGCTGTGGGCTATGCGCCGTTGGGCCTCCGTTCAGCCCTGGTGCCCATTGTGAGCTTCGCAGGCCGTTGGGTGTCGTGGGTCATCTTAGCCGGACTGCTGCTCATAAAAGTATTCCCCGCGCTGTTGCTCGTGGGCATCCTGCTCTTCGCCATGAGCACGCTGTTCTCCCTCGTCACCTTGCCGGTGGAGATCAACGCCTCGGCGCGTGCGCTGCTGTGGATACGCCAGCACGACATCACATCTGTTGACACCCATCGGTACGCCGAGAGCGCCCTTCGTTCGGCGGCATACACATACGTCATGGCTGCCGTCACCTCGCTGGCGACGCTGGCCTATTACCTTATGATTTACCTTGACAGAAGATGAAACGCATAGAGATTATCAACGGTCCCAACCTTAACCTCACAGGGCGTCGCGAGCCTGAGGTTTACGGCTCCACGACCATGGAAGAGTATCTTGACACTCTGCGCAGGCATTTCCCCGAGGTGGAGATAAGCTTTTATCAGAGCAATGTGGAGGGTAAACTCATTGACGAGATACAGCGTGCGGGCTTCGCAGCCGACGGTCTGATAGTGAACCTCGGCGGCTACAGCCACACCTCTGTTTCCCTGCGCGATGCGCTGCTGGCTGTGCCTGCTGCCAAGATAGAGGTGCACATGAGTAACATCTTCGCCCGCGAGGAGTACCGCCACCACTCACTCATAACAAGCGCCTGCCGCGGTATGGTCTGCGGCCTCGGCCTGAAGGGCTACGAAATGGCTTTACGCTCATTAATGTAAATGAGACAATGTTGAATAACGAAGCAATAACGTTCCACGAAGTATTGAGAGCTCCCTGATGCAAGGTTCTTCTTTGTCGTTGGTTGGAGACCCTTGAATGGGATACTCCTTATTGTTTCATATTCAACATTTGTTTTATATGCTGAAAAGATTTATTTGGGCAATGCTGTTGATAGGTGTTGCCGGTGTCGCAATGGCACAAACATCATATTCGCTTCATGGAAGCCTTGTCGACAGCAGGTTTCAGGCGCTTCCTTTCACAAATTGCGTGTTGTTGAAAATGGCAGATAGCTCCTTCGCCTATGGGACGACAAGCGACCTCGACGGGGTGTTCTCTTTGACGGGTGTTTCCAGCGGTAATTATCTTTTGCGTATCAGTGCCGTGGGGTATGAGACCTACTGGCAGGATATCGCAATCATTCAGGACACTAACCTTGGTACTATTGAGATTGTAGATAACGCCACAATACTTGAGGAGGTTCAGGTAACCTCCAGCCGGCCGCTCTATTCCGCCGACGGCGAGAAGGTGTTCTACAATGTCGGAGAAGACCCCAGTGTGCAGAGCGGCAGCGCCACCGACGCGTTGCAGAATGCGCCTGGCGTAGAGGTTGACGCCGAGGGCAACATCAAGTATCGTGGTGGCGCCGAAGTCTCCATCTGGATAAACAACAAGCCGTCGCATCTCAAGGCCGAAAGCCTGAAGCAGTACCTCAAGTCGCTGCCTGCGGGTACGTTGCAACGCATCGAGGTTATAGCCCATCCCTCGGCTAAATACCACACGCAGAATTGCGTGGTTAACATCGTTACCACCGCCAAGGTGAAGCGTAACGAACTGCTATGCCTCGGTCTCAACGCCAATAGTAAGCCGCAGGTGGGGCCGTGGGTGGATTATGTGTGGAGCAACGAGAAGGTGCGCTTCAATGTTTTCGTCAGCGGCGACCACGACTGCTATAGTGGCGAACAACAGAACGACAGCCGTCTGATGGCGCCCGACAGTACCCTTTCGTCGGCCATCAGAAACCGGGGACACAGTCGTAACCGCACCATTGGCGGTAACTTTGGCCTGGACTTCGACTACAATGTCGATAGCAACACGCTGGTAAACCTTTGGCTGTGGGCGACCGCCACGCACGACAGCAGCAGCCTCGACGGTCGTACCGAACGTACTGAGTTTATCACCGGCGCAGGTCGCTATCTATACAATGAAGCGCAGCGCAACGGCAACATGTTGGCAGACGCTGCATTTGGCGTGATGCTGGAGAAGAAGCTTGACACGCTGGGTGGGATGCTCTTTGTCGACTACACAGGCACGCTGACGCGCAACCGATTCTTCGCCTGTGACCTGCGCACCCACGACAGCCTCACAGCCCTTGACTTCGACCGCCGTCGCACGACCATCAATCCCTCTCAGTGGCACGGTATAACCGCCGACATCGCGTTGCCCTACAACAGTCATGGCGAGGTGGACTTTGGCGTCATGGCCAGTCTTGCACCGGAGTGGAAAAACGTAGATGAGACTCTTGACGGTATCGCCGACTCACTCCGCAGCTATTCTTACACTAACGGCACCTACGAGCTTTCACTTTATGCCGGCGCCGAGCATCACTTTGGTCGCTTCACCATTGGAGCCTCACTCTTGATGGACAATGCATGGTACCGGCTCCGATACCCTACGGCCGACAGCGGCGACGTGAGCAAGCACTACCTCACCTTCAGCCCCACATTCCATGCCTCGTATAGCACCGAGTCTATGCACAACTTCACCTTCAGCTACACTCACTATGTCATGCCGCCCACAGCCGCGCAGCTCACGCGCTTCACCGTCTACGGCTATGATAGCTACTCCACCGGAACTCCCATGCTCAAGAAAGGCTATACCGACAACATCGAGCTCGGCTGGGAACGCTATTTCGACCATCTAGGCAGCATCGGCGTAAGTATGTGGTACAACTCCATGCGCGACCAGACAGGCACCCTCACCGATGTGGCGTATAGCGATGTCTTTGGCCGCATCGTGGCTTTCACCAAACCGTTCAACATCGGCACCGCTCGCAACGGTGGCCTCGGACTCAACGCCACCCTGCGACCTTCCGACTTTATGAACATCCGCTTCTACGCCAATCTATACGACGACTACTATCGTGTTCATTTTCGTCCCGGGCGATGGGCTGAAAGCGGGAAACTCTGCTACTCCCTGCGACTCAACTTCTGGGCCAAGTTATGGGATAAACTTCATGTATTTGCCAACGCCAACTACCGCAGTCGCACACAGACCTTGATGGCCGAGGTAGACCCCTACTTTAGCTTCGACTGCGGTGTGAGCACCGACCTCTTCGACCGTCGCCTGTCACTCTTTCTTAACATCAACGACCTCTTCGGCACCGTCCGCACCGGTGGCGAGAGTGTAAACCCCTACAATCCCTCTACCAGCGAGAGTACCATCACCAGCCAGTATGTCAGCTTTGGCCTCACTTGGCGCATTGGCCGCACCGAGATGGAGGGCATGCAACAAAAAGAGAAGAAGAACAGGTCTTATTCTCATAGGAAGGCAATGTGATGTTGCGCTGTTATACTAAAACTAGACTATATCTATCAGGCGCACGCCGTCGAGCCACACTGCTATGCAGCCCACGGCGCGGGCCTCGTCCCAGTCGTCAATGGGCTGCAAGGCTACGAGAAGGCCTTGCAACCCTTGACGGCATAACGTTATCTTATTATCAGTTTCTTTACCTCGCTGCCACTCTCTGTCGTCACGCGAAGAAAGTAGGTGCCTGTGGCGAGGCGGCTGACGTCAATGGTTGCTCCATGTTGAGACGTTCTGTTAAGAGTCTCTACTGTGCGGCCATGAATATCTGTCATGGAGATTAGCAAGGGCTTGCTGTTTTTTGTTTTCACTATAACGGTGTTGCTCGCCGGGTTTGGGTATATGGTCACATACGTAATTCGGGTGTCGACGGGATCGATGCCTTCTGTACTGTCGGCAACCCAGTGGAATTGAGCAACGATGGTAGTGTCGGAGGTGACGGTGATTATGCGTGGATTATCTAATGGACCGTCGTTCCAGCCGAGGAATTGCCAATGTCCGCCAAGGGGTGTGGTGCCTGCTGGCCGGTAACCTATTTCCACGCTGTCGCCACACATGTAACGGCCACTGCCGTATAGCTCACAAGCATCCACGGCATCGGTTGTCACTTCTACTGTATACCATGTTGTGTCTGCATGACTGCTGGTGTCGTGGAATACCTCTATGTTGTCGACGTATATCCTATCCCAGTCCTCTTCAGTGGAGGTGTTGTGGTAGCATATGGCTATCTGCGCATCGGGGGCTGTTATGCCGCTGAAGCTTACTGTGTCGCGTACCATAGCTGTCCGGCCGTTTATGCCCCCCACGTCGGGCAGGTTATATACAGGTGTGTATTGCGCTCCAACCACATATCCCACAGAAAGTGTGCCATATCTGGAATCAACATAGTCTAACGCTATGGACAACTGGTCAATGCTGTATTCAAGTTCTGGCAGCACGACATAGTTTATTGTGTCGGCAAGTCTGCTTCCGGCAATCAGTCTCAGTTTTTTGCTGTTGTTGTCGCCATGGAATTCATAGTAAACACCGGTGACGGTAAACCACCAGTTATTAAACCACGGGCATTGCCAGCAGGCTGGAAGGTTGTAGCCAGCGATGCTGCCATCGGATAAGTAGCCATATGGTGTAGTTTCCTCGAAGTCTTCATAGTAAGGCACGTGGTGGCATTTGCTGACATTGACGAATGCTCTGTCAATACTGCTTCCATAGATATTGACTACGGTTACCGAAATAGTGTCCACTCCATTGGCTGTATAGACCAGGTTTATGGAAGGAATTTGAGACGTGATGGTGGTGTCGAGCAGTGAGCTGTGCCATGTGTATGTAAGGCCTGTTGTGTCGCCCTGCAGTGTGGCTGTATAGGTGACAGTGTCATAGGTGTATACCGTCTCTGGTGCGACGAGGGTGACAAGCGGCGACAATCCCTCCGTAGTGCTATTGTAGACTGAGATGTTGTCTACTGTGGCACAGAAAAACGAACCGCCATTACTCCAACGAATCGCTATCTGTGCGTTGTTGGCTCTAATCGTGTCGAAGCTTATGGTGTCTCTTTGGTATGTGCCGTCGATGGGTATGACCAGCTCTTTCACCGTGTTGTAGTTGCCGAAGCCGTCCATATAACCTATTTCCAGGGTTCCTCTTGAGGGATTCTCTTTGCAGTAGTCAAGTGCTATTGACAAATTATGTATGTCTTCGGCAAAATATGGCAGTGTGACATATGCATTATTGGCATATCCTGTCGAGCCGTCGCCTGCCAATAGGAGGAGAGCATTGCTGGGTATGTTTATAATATGTCCGAAGGGACAGCCGCCGGTGGTGATGACATGTGGTGCCGCAAAACCATTGCTGCCTTCCCATATATTGCTCCAGCAGTCGGGCATCTGGCCTACAGTATTCCAGGCTGTGGCTGACACTTCCTCGAAGTTCTCGGTGTAGGGCAGGGCCGTAATCAGACAATCGATCACCTCAACCACCGTTGTCACAGTGTCGGCACCGTATGCGTTGCTTGCTATTAAGGTCATAGTGTCGGTGCCGACCGCGTTGTAGACGACAGACAGGGTGTCATAAAGGCTTGCCGATGGAGTGCTGATTGTTGTGTCGAGCATTGTGCTATGCCATGTGTATGTGAGACCTGTGTTTACGCAGTTGTTAAGCTTGGCGGTGTACAGCGAGGGGACACCCACCAATTCCCTATAGTGTCTCACCGTGGCGCGCGGCTGGTACTCATAGTCTATGCTGAGGCTGTCTATATAGATGGCGCGGCTGGAGTAGGTAACGCCTGTAAGCACAAAGGCAAGCCGTATACTCTGTCCGGCATAGGCGTTTAGCGACTCGCTGATGGTTGCCCACTCTGGCCAGACTACATCGTGTACGAGTGTGTCGGTGAAGTGTGTTGTGTCGCCGGGGCCGGTAGTGGATACCAGTATGGTGAGGTAGGAGAGGTGGGGCTCTACAGAGTTGCCATACGCCTTGAGTCTAAGGTTCAGTCCGTTGGCGCCGGCAGGGATGTCTATCTCAGGCGAGATGAGCCAGGCATTGGCGTTGTTGTAGTAGGAGCCAGCCGTCATCACATAGTTTGACGTCCCAGAGAGGCTCTCAAAATGCCATCTGCCCCAGTCGTTGTCAGGGTCAAAGTTCCACATACGCCAGCAGGTCAGCGTACTGTCGCTATTGAAGGGCTCGATGAATGGCAGCCCGAAGCTGCTGCAATGGTGCACATGCACTATTGTGTAAGCGGTGTCGGCACCGTAGATGTTGGAGACAATGAGTGTCAAGGTGTCGATGCCGCTTTGGTTGTAGCTCAGCGGTAGCGAGTCGAATGTCAGCGTGACGGTGCTGTTCATCAGCGACGAGTGCCACGTGTACGTCATCCCGTTGCGATTGCCCTCGTTTATTACTGCCACAGCATGGAAGCTCCCGTCTTCTGTGTATATGTCGCCAGGCACCTCTATGCTGCCTATCACCGGCACTTTGGCGGACCGCACCTCTGTCTGTATTATGTACAGGGATTGGGAGGCACTGGCGCCAATCTGATCTCCAAGCGGTAGGTTGCGGAAGGCGATGTATATGTTCTGGCCGGCGTAATCCGACAGGTCCACGCTGCGGTAGTCGTAGCGGGTCATATCGTTTGTGCTTTGGTGCAAGACGCTGTCTTCGTATACCGTCTGGTACCACCACAAATCAGTATAGTCGGGGTGTGTGGAGACCATCACCTCGTAGTGGAATGGTGTGTTGGTGTTGACGGAATTGGTTACCTCCCAGAATAGCCTTACACATTCGTTGGTATCGGTGGGTACTGCTATTTCGGGCGACACAACCCAGCTCTCGTTGCTGCTGTTGCTGCTGTTTGCAAGTAAGGACAAATATGTGTTTCTGGGGTTTGTCGAGCCGCCGTGGTATCTCCAGTCGCTGCCCGTCGGGAAATACCAGCAATAGGCGCCGTCGACGAAGGTCTCTATCCATGGCAGTTCGGTGATGGTGTTGCATTCAATCACGTTGACAATCTTTGTCGCCGTGTCTGCACCGAAGTCATTGGTGGCTATCACCGTGATGGTGTCGATGCCACCGGTGTAGTAACTTACATTCGTCGTGTCGCCTGTTATGTTGCTGTTTATTTGGCCCAGCGTGGAGTTCCATGTATATGTCAGCCCGTTGGTCGCTCCTCGCCGCAGCGCTATCGAGTATATCCCTTCCGTTGTGCTCACCATAGCATATGGACCGGCGATTGTGTCGAGTACAGGCAGCAGGTCGTAGTCCACCTTCACCGTGTTGAGGTAAAACCCCGTGGTTGCCATGTTGAAGATGCCTATGCGCACGGTATCTCCTGCGTATGGCGCAAGGTCTGCCAGATACCATCTCATGGGATTTGTACCGGTGCTATTGTCATTTATGACATGTATCAATGTGTCGGTAAAGTCGTTGGGGTCTGCGCTGGCGTTTGGCGACAGCTTTACCGCCATGTTTCTTGCGTTGCACTCCACCCATACCTTCAGGTGCTCGACCCCTGTTGCGGGAATCACTATTTTGGGTGAGGTGATGTACCCGTTTGCTGAACAGGACATAAGGCTGCTATAACTTTGCTGCACACCGTCCTCGTCCATTAGTGTCGGGGTGCCGTTTATATGGGTTGATCTATATATGTTCCAGCAGTCGCTGTATGTTGTCGTGCCGGTTGTCTCGAAGTTCTCTTCCCAAGGTATCTGTGTATGGCAGTCGGCCACACGTATCACCGCCGTTGCCGTATCGGCGCCGTAACTGTTGCTGACAATGAGCGTCACGGTGTCGAAACCCTCTTCGGGGTAGACTATTGCCCATTGCCCGCTGTCGGCCGACCAACTGTCCAGCAGCGTCGAGTACCACTCCCACGTCGTCCCTTCGTCTATGCCGCTTATGTGGCCTTTGAGCACGGTGGTGTCGTTGATTATTGTCGTTTGCGGCACCTCCATCTCAATGACGGGTTCCAGCTCCTGTTGTATCGTGACGTCGTCCACGCTGCAGGCACCGCGTCCGCTGCCTGTGCGCACAAAGGCCAGCTTCACCTGTAAGCCGCGCCAGTCATACAGCCGCTCCGCGAACTCGATGAAGTTGGAACCATAGATGCTGTCGAGTGTCATCAGGGTTACCCAATCGGCATTGTCCACCGTACCGTTGCTGTCGCAGGGCGCTATGCGCACATCCACTGTGGGCGGCGTAGTGGTGTCCCCTGTGGATTTGTATTTCCACCGCAAGGTGAGTCCGTCATCGTCAGGCAGGTTTATGATTGGAGATATGAGCCATTCGTTGTAGTTTCCGGCCTGATTGGGGTTGCAACGCATGGCCGCCGAGTATGACTGCCACCTGTTTTCCGGAGCCGTTGCCTGGTTGGTGTTCCAGCATGAGTTGTTGAAAACTTCTGTCCACGGCAGGTAGGACACAGGCCCACAGCCCGTGATGAACTGGAAGCTGAATGTCCTGTAGCTTATGTGTCCGCCGTTGCATACGCTCTGTACTGTGCCGGTATATGTCGTTCTAGGGTTGAAGCCGCCTCCGAGCTCCATGTAGTTGGACGTCATTGGCCATATCGTGTCTATGTCCATCTCCGGTATGAGCAGGAGCAAGTCCGCCATTCTGTCGCCTCGCTGCAACCTGACGTTCGTTGGGTCTGTGCTGGCGGCGCTTACCGGTGAGGGTCTGGGGCAGGCGTTGCTGTCGGGTGTCAGCATGTACCAGCGCCCTTCTTCGGGCCACACGCTGTTGGTCAGCGTGCAGTAGCCGTCGTTGCCGGCAAAGCGTGAAGCCTCGTGGCTCGTGAAGTCTATGAAGATGATGTCGCGGTTTGCGCCCGTTGCTGCCACCACGCCGTTCTGCATGGTGGTGCGCAGGGCTCCTTCGTCGCTGGGGCCATAGACGATGCGCAGGCCCCCGGCCTCGAACAGCTGCACCTGGAAGCTCATGTATGCGCTGTCCGCTTGGCTGCTGTAGCATTTGAGCCTCGTTTCTATCACCGTCACTTGCTCGCCCTGCGTGCCGAAGGTGGCCATGCGGGTATAGCATGTGTTGTCGAAGCGTCCCTGACAGCCGAAGGGTTCTATCTTGGGCCCGTTGCTTTGCTGTGAGCCCAGCGGCTGGGTGTAGCTGCCGTTTGTCGCTATCGGTGTTGAACCCAGGCGCACGGTGCCGTTGATGTTGGTGGAGAAAGAGGTATGCACGGTGGCACCCAGCATGAAGGGAAAGCCTATCGGTGTGACTTCTGAACGTGCCGCTGTGGTGTTGCTGCCGGCGATGAGTGTCTGGTATGAGTCGCCAAGGTCTATCCACATATCCTCGTCGACGTCTGTGGTCAAGCCCCACGTGTCTATAAGCGACTGGGCCTGTAAGCCGCAGGCGGCGAGGCACAATAACCCCCATAGAAGGATTCTCTTCATGCTTATGTGTTTATATATTCTTTGGTGTCAGAACTTCACTATGTCTATCAGGCGCACGCCGTCGAGCCATACAGCTATGCATCCCACGGCGCCGAGCTCGCCGGCTTCGTCCCAGTCGGCGATTGGCTGGAGGGTGATGGCGTCGACAATCTCGAAGTATTCGGGCTCGAACCGCAGTCCGTCGGCGCAGTCGTTCACCTCGTGCCACGAGGCCAGCGTGTCGAGCACCCACTCCTTCACGTCGTCCACCTCCTCGTATTCGGCCATCTCGGCGGCCTGCTCAAGGGTGGCGTTGATGGCGGGAGCCATCTGGCGCGCAGCGGGCGAGAGACGCATGTTGCGGCTGCTGAGCGCCAGGCCGTCGTCGGCACGCACGATGGGGCAGGGCACAAGCTCTATGGGGTACTTGATCTGCGCCAGCAGCGAGCGGATGACGGCAATCTGCTGGTAATCCTTTTCGCCGAAGTAGGCGCGCTTGGGCTGGGCCAGGTCGAAGAGGCGGCGCACTACAACGGCGACACCGCTGAAGTGGCCCGGACGGCGCGGCCCTTCCATCACCTCCTCCACAGGTCCGAAGTGGTACACCTCCTTGGGCTCGCCGTCGGGATACATCTCGTCGACAGTCGGCGTGAAGGCCAGCAACTCCTTGGCGCGGCACTCGGTGCGGCCGATGAGGCTCTCGATGAGCTTCAGGTCGGCATCTATGGTGCGGGGATACTTCTCGAGGTCCTCCTTGTTGTTGAACTGTATAGGGTTGACGAACAGGCTGACGACCACGAGGTCGTTCTCCTTCAGCGCCCGCTCGATGAGCGACAGGTGCCCCTCGTGCAGGGCGCCCATGGTGGGCACGAGGCCAATCTCAAGTCCTTGTTTCTTTGCTTCTTCTACTGCCGCCGTAAGCTCGGCAGCCTTGTTTACTTGTTTCATATTGTATCAATCTTTTATTTCTTCGTATGGAGTGAACCCCTCGTCGTCGGTGTCGTCGTCCTCACGTTTGTGGAGTTCCTTGCGTTGCAGGTATTTGTTGGGCAGCTCCAGCAGGTAGTTCACCGCCGTGAGCACAAGGCTGAAGAGCAGCGCCCAGCCGAAACTCCTCACCTCGAAGCCGTTGACGATGCCCGAGGCCATGAGGATGATCACGGCGTTGATGACGAAGAGGAACAGGCCGAGGGTCACCACCGTCGCGGGCAGCGTCACCACTATCAGTATCGGCCTCACCAGATTGTCGAGCAGCGAGATGACCACCGCCGTGAGGAGCACGGCCCAGAACGAGCTCACCTCGACGCCCGGCAGCAGCCACGCACCCACCATCACGGCTATGGAGAGCACCAGCACCCTCGTCAGGCACCCCGAGTTGCCGCTGTAGAACGTGTCGCCGTTGTTGACAGTTATCTTCATAATTCCACAATGCCCTTTCCCTGCCTCACCAGCTCGATGCTGTCGCTGCAGTCAATCACCGTCGAGGGCTCGGCGTCGGCTATGCCGCCGTCGACCACTACGGCCACGCGGCCACCGAAGCGGTCGTGTATCAGCTCGGGGTCCGTGTAGTTCTCCACCTCGTCCTCCTCGCCGATGGGGCGTACCGACGTCGCTATCAGCGGTGCACCCACCTCCTCGATGATGGCCCGCAGTATCTCGTTGTCGGGCACGCGGATGCCGATGGTCTTGTTGCTGTTCTGATAGTTGCGGGGCACGTTGCCCGAGGCCTCCATGATGAACGTGAAGGGGCCTGGCAGGCAACGCTTGAGCAACGCGAAGGTGTCGCGATCCATTGCGCGCACATACTCCGACGCCTGGCTCAGGCTTGAGCAGAGCATCGAGTATTTGGCCTGTTTGATTTTAAAACCTTTCAGCTGCGCTATCTCCTCCACAGCGCGCTTGTGCTCCATCGAGCAGGCAAAAGCGTAGAGGGTGTCCGTGGGCAGTATCGCCACCCCGCCGTCGCGCAGCATGTCGGCTATGCGTCTCACTTCCCGCACATTAGGGTTGTCGTTGTATAGCTTCGTTATCATCCTTGCATATAGTTTTCGGGCTGCAAAGGTACGCAAAAATTTCAATATATGTCTTTCCTCTATAAAAAATATCATCCGTCCCCCACCACACTTGCCCTCAGCAAGGCCTCTCCGCAGGGCCGTTTTGCCACCCTTTTGCCTCGTCATTCCCCCGTCCTTCCATCGACCGTTTAACCATCGTTCGACCATCCTTCGACCATCGTTCGACCACACTTAATGGTTAAACGATGGTCGAAGGATGGTCGAACAATGGTCGAAATGGCGGTCCAACTCCCTGCCAAGGGTGGGGGAAAGGGGCGCTTTTTTTTGATGCGTGGTTACAATATTTGGCATGTATCGGCGTTATTAAAAGACTATATGTTGTACCATGAAGACTAAAAGCATCATACTCTGTCTGTTTCTGCTGCTTGCGGCTTTGCCTGCCGAGGCCGGCAAGGTGAGTTTCGGCCGCTATTTCACCGGCGGCACGTTGCGCATCGACTGCATGCGCGAGGGCAACGTCGGCAGCGACACCGTGTGGGTGAGGCGCTGGGTGGATCGCAACGCTCCTTGGCACGGTTCGCGGACGCAGCTGATAGACCCCTTCGACAACGGCGACTACCGCGTGTCGGTGCGCGACGCCAAGAGCGGCCGTGAGATATACAGTCGCGGCTACAGCAACCTCTTCCGCGAATACCGCAACACGGAGCGCGGGCGCAAGGTGAAGATGCGCTTCGAGGAGACGCTGCTGGTGCCCATGCCCAAGCGTGCCGTGCAGATAGCCCTGCAGCGGCGCGACGCCGCCGACCGTCTGGTTGACGCTACGGTGGTGACCTTCGACCCCTCGAAGCAGAGGCTCGACACTCTCTGGCGCGAGGGCGAGCGGCGCGACCTGGAGGTGCATGGCGACCCGTCGAAGAAGGTTGACGTTGTCATCGTGGCACAAGGCTACGACGGCGAGATGCCGCAGAAGGTGGGCGTCGACTTCTACCGTATGAAGGAGGTGCTCTTCGGCAAGGAGCCTTTCAAAGGCCACCGCATGGACTTCAACGTCTACGGCGTCGTGGGCGACGTGGGGGCCGACTTCGGCACCTTCGGCATCGACCGCTACCTGATGACCTTCAGCGTGCACCGTCTGCACGACCTCATAGGCACCACACCGTGCGACTACATCATCATCATGGTCAACAGCGACACCTACGGCGGCGGCGCCATCTACAACTTCTACGCCGTCTCGTCGCTGCACAAGATGGCCGAGTATGTGCTGCCGCACGAGTTCGGCCATGCTTTCGGCGGCTTGGCCGACGAGTATGTGGACGAGGAGATGAGCTACTCGACGCTGCACCTCGGCGACCGCGAGCCGCTGGAACCCAACATCACGAACCTCAGGAATTTCGACAGCAAGTGGAAGGCGATGCTGCCCGAAGGCACACCTGTGCCTACGCCCGACAACGATAATCTGCCCAAAGGGGTGTGCGGCCCGCTGGGCGTCTACGAAGGCGCCGGCTACAGCAGCAAGGGCGTCTACCGTCCGACGATGCATTGCATGATGCGCGACTACGCGCCTTTCTGCCCCGTCTGCGCCAAGCGCCTGGAAGAGGTGTTCGGGTTGTACACAAGATAGCCTCTGTTGCCGTATGAAGAGATTGTTGCCGATAGGGATGTTTCTGGTTGCCGTAGCCATGCTGGCTACGGGCTGTCGCCGCGATGCCGTCTATGCCGACGAGCGCAGCGTGCAGTTGGAGTTCTCGACCGAGAAGGTGACCTTCGACACCGTCTTCGCCGCTATGGGCACGACGACGCGCATGGTGAAGGTGTACAACCGCTCGCGACACGACATAGAGCTAACTTCCGTCACGCTGCTGCACGGTCGCGCCAGCCGTTTCCGCCTCAACGTGGACGGCGACACCTCGATGGTGGCGCAGCGCGTGGAGCTGCAGGCCGGCGACAGCCTGCACATATACGTACAGGCCAATATCAATCCCAACGAGAGCAACGCCCCGTTCCTGCGCACCGACTCCATAATGTTCAGCAACGGGCAGGTGCTGCCGCTCGAGGCCTACGGCCGCAACGCCGTGTACCACAGGCTTAAGCCTACGGACACCACGTGGTATGTGCCTATCGATTGCGCCAACTTCCGTCACGACCGGCCGCATGTGTTCCTCGACCCTGCGGCTGTGCTAGAGGGCAACATCCTCACGCTGAACGCAGGCGACGAGCTATACTTCGCCAACGGCGCCATGCTGGTGATAGACTCCGCCGCCAGCCTCAAGGCTGTGGGGACCGCCGACCAGCCCATACTGTTCACCTCGCTGCGTCACGACCCTTGGTACCGCTCGCTGCCCGGACAATGGCAGACCATCTGGTTCTATAACTTCAGCACCGCCAACGTGATGCGCCATTGTGTGGTGGAGAATGCCGTTGGCGGTATACGCTGCTATCCGGGGGCCGAACTCAAGGTGAGCAACACCATAGTGCGCAACTGCTCCGACGCCGGCATCATAGGGCAGGGGAGCATCATCGACGGCGACACCCTGCTGGTGTACGACTGCCTGTCGTCGATGGTGCTTATCGCCGGAGGCAGCTACAGCTTCGACCGCAGCACCTTGGCGCACTACTGGAACTACACCTCGCGCGACACTACGGGAGTCATCGTCGCCAACTACTACCCGGTCGAGGGAGGCTATGTCGTAGGCAACCTTGTGCATGCCGACTTCACCGACTGCATCATCTACGGCACACGGAGCACGGGCGAGGTGAGCCTGGAGGCTGTCGAGGGCTACGACTTCAACTACAGCTTCACCAACTGCCTGGTGCGCGGCAGCAACTGGGACGAGGACCCGCTCTTCGTCAATCCCTCCGAGGACGACTACCGTCTGCAAGACGGAAGCCCTGCGGCGGGGATAGGATATGTTTTTGATAATTAACAAGCTATGTACGAATATATACAAGGCCGACTGGCATCGTTGGAGCCCACGCAGGCGGTAATCGACTGCGGAGGAGTGGGCTACCTGCTCGAGATTAGTTTGAACACCTATGAGGCTCTGCGCCGCGCCGATGGCGACGTCGTGAAGCTCTACGCCCACCATGTGGTGCGCGAGGATGCGCAGCAACTCTTCGGCTTCAGCGATATGGCCGAACGCGAGATGTTCCGCCTGCTGGTGAGCATCAGCGGTGTGGGCAACCAGACGGCGAGGGTCATGCTGTCGTCGCTGACGGTGGACGAGCTGCGCAACGCCATACAGACCCAGGACGTCAAGAAGGTGCAGCGTGTCAAAGGGATAGGTGCCAAGACTGCCCAGCGCATAGTGTTGGAACTGGCCGACAAGATGGGTGTGGTCGGCAGTCAGCATCTGTCGGTTGGCGGTCAGCAGGCGAGCCAGGCGCGCGACGAGGCCATGACGGCCCTCACCATGCTCGGCTTCGCCAAACCCGCTGTCGAGAAGCTCCTTATGTCGCAAGACTGGAAGAATACCGACGGAACGCCGATGACCGTAGAGGAAATCATCAAGGAAGGCCTGAAGCGTCTGTAGGTTCCCCGATTGTTGTAAAAATATTTTGTGCCATGCAATAAAACATGGCAGAGGGCGTTTATTATTAGTTAATCTATAAAAACGCCTTGAAACTACGGTATATATTGGCGATGGTGATGTTCCTGTGCTGCGGTGCTGCATGGGGACAGGCCGACAGCGTGCAGTTCACCCCCATGGGGAGCGGCTACACGCCGGCGGGGATTACCACGTCGGTGGAGTATGACGCGCAGAGCGGCAGCTATGTGAGGGTGACGAAGGTTGGCGACATGGTGGTTGGGCGCGACTACATGAGCTTTGACGAGTACCAGGACTGGCAGATGGACCAACTGATGGAGAGCTACTGGAACGAGAAGAAGGACGGTACGGTGCTCGACAACGCCGAAGGAGGTCTGCTGAGCAAGATACCGGGCTTCAACCAGATAAGCGAGAAGCTGGATATACTGAACAAGCTGCCGGAGATAAAGGTAACACCCAGCGGTAGTGCGGAGCTGACGTTCCAGATAGTGAACAACTACCGCAACGACCCGCAGCGCGACCAGAGCCAGCGCAGCGTGACGACCTTCGACTTTGACGAGAACCTGCAGATTAACCTCAACGCCAAGATTGGCGACCTCATAAACTTCGACATCAACCAGAACACCAAGGCTACCTTTGACTTCGAGAACAAGATTAAGCTCAGGTACGAGGGCAAGGAGGACGACATACTGCAGCTCTTCGAGGCGGCGGATATATCCTTCCCGCTGAACACCACGCTGATAAAAGGCAGCCAGCAGCTCTTCGGTTTCCACACCAAGCTGAAGTTCGGCAAGCTGACGGTGGACGCCGTGCTGAGCGAGAAAGAGACGAGCACGGAGAATATGCAGGTGAAGGGTGGCGCCAGCAGCCATGAGTTCGAGATAAGGGCCGACGAGTATGAAGAGAACCGCCACTACTTCATAGCGCAATACTTCTACGACAACTACAACAGCGCCATGTCTACGTTGCCTGTGGTGAACAGCAATGTGAAGATACTGCGCATAGAGGTGTGGCGCACCAATGTGGGTGCGGCGGTAACGCAGAACCGCAATATACTGGCTTTGACAGACCTCGGCGAGCACATGCCGTCGAACCCGCGCATCAGCGCAACAGGCCCCGTGAAGCCTACCAACAACAGCAACGACCTGCTGCAGCTGCTGAACCCATCCGCTGTGCGCAGCATCAACTCCGTTACAGGCTACATGCAAGGGCTGGGATTGACGAGCGGTGTGGATTATGAGAAGATAGAGAGTGCACGTCTGCTGAACAGCAATGAGTATACATTCAACCGCCAGCTTGGCTTCATAAGCCTCAACCAGCCGCTTAGCAACGACCAGGTGCTGGCTGTGGCCTTCCAGTATCAGGTGATTGGCGACACTACGGTCTATCAGGTGGGTGAGCTGACTACCGACGGCGTGAACGACCCGAACACGCTTATTGTTAAACTCCTCAAGAGTACATCTGTGAACACACACGGGCCTCTGTGGCGACTGATGATGAAGAACGTGTATTTCCTGAGGAGCAGCCAGCTGAGCCAGGATAACTTCCGCCTCAATGTGCTGTATGAGAACCCCAACGGAGGTCTGGGCATAGGCTTCTTCACCGACGGTCCGCAGCAGGGCAAGCCGCTGATTGAGGTCTTCGGACTCGACCGCATGGATGCCACACAGAGCTATTATTATGCCGACGGAGTCTTCGACTGGTTCGACTCCGCAGCCTTTAGAGGCGGAATCATACAGGCTTCGACGGGTAGGGTGTTCTTCCCTTACGTGGAACCGTTCGGTAAAGACCTGCGGGCGATAATCGGTGACGACGACTTTGCCAACAGATACTGCTTTGACTCGCTGTATACCATGACGCAGACGCTGGCGCGGCAGTATGCCGACCGCAACAAGTTCTATCTTGAGGGCTACTACACCACAAGTGTCAGCGGTGAGATATCGCTTGGCTACAGCGTGACGCCAGGCTCGGTAACCGTCACGGCCGGCGGTATGCCGCTGATAGAGAACGTGGACTATACGGTTGACTATACGATGGGCACGGTGCGCATCACGAACGAGAGCATCCTCTCGTCGAACACGCCTATCAGCGTCAGCAGCGAGAACAACAGTTTCAGCATGACTACCAAGCGCATGCTCGGCCTGCACCTAAACTATGAGTTCGAGCCTAACTTCAACCTGGGTGCGACGGTGATGAACCTGCACGAAAAGCCCATGACGCAGAAGAACAACTTCGGCAGCGAGCCCACGAGCAACACCATCTGGGGGCTTGACCTCAGCTACAGCCACGAGGTGCCGTTCATTACCAAACTCGTTGACTTGCTGCCCGGCATCGACACCAAGGCCCCGAGTAATCTGAGCTTGACAGCGGAGTTTGCGCATTTTATCCCGGGGATGAGCAGCACGGGTTCGAAGGAGGGCAGCGTGAGTTATGTGGATGACTTTGAGGGCGCGCAGAGCAGCATAGACCTGAAGGGTATCAACATGTGGTTCCTTGCCAGCACCCCGCAGGATTACCGCTCGCCTTCGCCCATGTTCCCTGAGACTGCGCCCAGCACAGGTCTGGCCTACGGCTATAACCGTGCCAAGCTGGCTTGGTATCGCATCAGCAACGACTTCTACAACACGGGCAGCCGTCCGTCGAATATAACGGCCGACGACCTGTCGCGACCCTACTCACGCCGCATTTACGAGCAGGAGGTGTTCCCCAATAAAGACCTTGCCTCGGGTCAGCCGACCAACATATATGAACTTAACCTGGCCTATTATCCAGAGGAACGCGGACCCTACAACTACGATGTGGGTCCCTCGCCGTTCAGCTCGGGTATCACCGCCGACGGTCTGCTTCAGAACCCTGCAAGCCGTTGGGCTGGTATCATGCGTAAGTTGGACTATACTGACTTTGAGACACAGAACATAGAGACCATAGAGTTCTGGCTCATGGATCCCTTTATCGACAACCCCTCGCACAGCGGCGGTCGCCTGTATATTAACCTTGGTGACATCAGCGAGGATATATTGCGCGACGGTCGCAAGAGTTTCGAGAATGGTCTGCCGACGAGCCTCACGGTGGTCAATGTCGATACCACTATCTGGGGCCGTGTGCCCACTACGCAGCCTATCGTAAACGCCTTCGACAACGATCAAGCTTCACGAATGTACCAGGATGTGGGCTATGATGGACTGAGCTCTACGCACAACCTGCTTGACGAGCAGACATTCTTCGCCGACTATCTGACTGCCATCGAACAGCGTTTCGGCACGTCTTCGTTGGCATACCAGCTGGCTTCCGCCGACCCGTCGTCCGATGACTTCCGCTACTACCGCTCTTCGGCTTATGACATTGCCGACGTCAAGATTAACGACCGTTACAAGTTCTTCAACAACCCGGAAGGAAACTCGCCGGTGGACGGTGACAGCGGCGAGGATTACATGACCAGCGCCACAGCCTACCCCAATGTGGAGGACATCAACCGAGACAATACCCTAAGTGAAGCAGAGAACTATTACCAATACGTTATAGACCTGAAGCCGGAGAATATGGTGATTGGCCAGAACTACATTGTAGACATACAGGAGGCTCGCAATGTTGAGTTGGCCAACGGCGAAACGACGACCTGCAAGTGGTATCAGTTCCGCATACCGATACGTGAGCCGGATCAAAAGGTAGGCAACATCAATGGATTCCAGTCTATACGATTCATGCGTATGTTCCTCAACCGCTTTGAGGAGCCTATCATCTTGCGCTTTGCCACACTTGACCTGGTTTATTCCACTTGGCGCAAATATACTGAGGAATTGCTTCAGCCCGGCGATTATACAACAGGTGCGGGTGAGGAGACATCTTTCAGCATCTCGACGGTCAATATTGAGGAAAACGGTTCCCGCCAGCCTGTGCCTTATGTGCTGCCTCCCGGCATAGAACGTGAGGAATGGTACAGCACCAGCAGCAGTTACACACAGCTTAACGAGCAGTCGGTGGCCCTGGATATCGACGGGCTGGCCAGTGGCGATGCCCGTGCCATATACCGCTCCACAGGCTATGATCTGCGTTTCTACGGACACATGAAGATGTTTGTGCATGCCGAGCAGAAATATGCCACAGACTATTTGCGTGATGGAGACCTCTCGCTCTTCATACGTCTCGGCAGCGACTATACTTCTAACTACTATGAGTACGAGCTTCCGTTGCAGTTTACCCCCTGGTACACACCCTCAGACGACCCCTATGGCATCTGGCCTGAGGCCAACAACGTGGATATTGACATCCAACACCTCACGGAAATAAAGACCAACCGCAACATTAAGATACGTTCGGGTGACGCCAACTATTCTCCGTCATTGCTGTATAGTGAGGTGGTGGATGGCAAGAAGTACACGGTTTTGGGTAACCCCAATCTGGGTAAGGTGAAGGTGATAATGATCGGTGTGCGTAATCCGAGGAAGCAGTCGTTGAACGATGGCAATAATATGTTGCCCAAGTCGGCAATAGTCTGGATTAACGAGTTGCGTCTCTCTGACTATATCAACAAAGGAGGCTGGGCAGCTATGGCACTGGCCCGTACCAATCTCGCCGACCTTGGTAACCTATCGCTTTACGGTTCGTATACTACTGCCAATTTCGGCAACCTTGAAGACCCGCTTATCAAGGAAGAACTTGTCAATACGTTCAACTTCCAGACAACCCTTGACCTTGAATTAGGACGTTTCATGCCTGAGACATGGGGAATGCGAATACCGCTCTACCTCGATTACAGCCGTGAAATAGGCAGCCCGGAATACAATCCCCTCAATCCAGATGTACGCCTGTATGAAGATATCTCCACATACCGTACGGCGGCAGAGCGTGACAGCGTGCGGCATATGACGCAACGGCGCAAGTCGGCGACCAACCTAACTCTTTCCAATGTACATAAAGAACGTGTCGGCAAGTCGGCGTTAAAGCAACACTTCTACGACATAGAAAACTTCTCGTTCTCTTATGCGTATAGCCGTGAACGTACATCAGACGAGGACATAGAGCACTACAGCAAAGACCAGCATCGCGGTGGCTTCTCCTACAACTATGCTGTGCAGGCCAAGGAAGTCAAACCGTTTGACAAGGTGAAACTCTTTAATAATAAGAACTGGAAGATTATCAAGGATATCAACTTCTACTACCTGCCGAAAAACCTCTCGTTCTCAACAGAGATATACCGGGACTTTGAGGAGACAATGTTGCGCAATAAAAGTGCCGCCTTGGTGATTATTAAGCCTACGTGGTACAAGCAGTTTACGTGGCAGCGCAACTATGGTCTCAATTACGACCTTTCCCGTTCTTTCCACATTCAGTATACCGCCAATGCCAACGCCCGCATCGACGAACCTATAGGCCGTATAGATACGCCGTCGGCTGGCGATTCAGTATGGCGTTCCATCGTTGACGGTGGCACCATGCAGCAGTTCCAACAGTCGGTAAATGCCACCTATGAGCTGCCAATCAATAAGCTGCCATACATGGACTTTCTGCGTGTGCCGCTGAGCTACCGCACCAATTATACATACCTCGGCACAACGTCTGCTTTGGCCTCAATGGGTGCTACTCTGCAGAATTCCACTACATTCCAGACCTCAGCCACCGCCGACCTCACCAAGCTGTACAACAAGATTCCGCTGCTTCGTAAGGCAAATGCACCTGCCACAAACGGCAAGCAGAACGACCGTAACAAGATAGGCAAGAAACCACAGGCTGCCAAACCGATGACAGCCAAGGACTCGTTGGCTATGGCCGACAGTTTGCGCCACGTCAAGTTCATGGAAGCCCTAAAGAATGTGGGCTACTTTGCCTTGCGCTTCGTCAGCGGGGTGAAGAATGCCAGCGTGCAGTATAATGTCACCAATGGTTCGCGGCTGCCAGGCTATATGGGTGAGCCAATGCTTATAGGGCTTGATCCTAGGACCTATTGGACCCCGGGATTTGGCTATATCCTTGGCTATAACCAGGACATAGCCCATGACCTTCTGCGTCATGACCTGCTCAGCCGTGACACCCTATTCAACTCGCCGCATGAGATGACAACCAACAAGACGCTTACGTTGCAAGCCACCGTGGAGCCCATGCGGGACCTCAAGATAGATATCAGCGCCACGCAGAACTATTCCTCGCGTGAAGAGTACTACTACAAGTATAGCTCGGCAATAGGCCAGGTCGATGGACCGCTCTCCTATGTCCGATCTGGTACCTATACCACCACAACCTGGAGTTTCCTCACGGCTTTCACCGACCGCGACGAACTCTTCAACCATTTCCTTGACAATCGCAAGGTGGTTGCCGAGCGTCTCGCCGCCACCAACCCAGACCCGTATAGCGGGCAGATGATTCTCGACACTATGAATGGACAGTATTATCCTGCAGGTTACAGCGCCAATTCACAGACTGTCCTTCTCACATCGTTTCTCTCCACCTACCTCGGCAACGATCCTGCCAAGAGTGCTTTCTCCCCATTCCTAAAGATGCCTTTGCCAAACTGGAACATCAGCTATAACGGTCTCAATAAGGTGCAGTTCCTCAAGAAGTGGTTCTCCAACATCAGTCTGTCCCACCGCTACTCGTCCACCTACACCGTCGGCAACTACTACACCGACGCCGCCCTCTCTGCTCTCACAGATTATGACTACGGCATGGAGACAGTCCTCAATAACACGGGCGATTATATACCCCCGGTCTCGACAGGCGGCGTACAGATAACCGAGCAGTTCAACCCTCTTATCCGCGTCTCGGTCAACATGGTCAACAGCTTCCAGTTCAACTTCTCGCTGCAGAAGAACCGCACCCTCGCCCTCTCGTTCTCCAACAACCAGCTCACCGAGACCACACGTGACGGCGTCACCTTCGGCGCAGGATACCGCTTCAAGGACATCGGCTTCCAGCTTAAGATAGGCAGTATGCCCATCGAGGTGAAAAGTGACATTGTCCTGCAGCTCAACCTCACCTACAACAGCAACATGACAAACATCCGCAAGATAAATCAGAATATCAGCCAAATCTCTTCGGGCAGTTCGGTGTGGATGGCCGAGCTCAGCGCCGAGTACTCTCTCACGACCTACCTTGTGCTACGTGCTTTCTTCCAGACCAATATCAACACACCATATATATCTAACGCCTATCCCAACTCAACCACCAAAGGTGGCCTCACAATACGTTTCTCTTTCTAAAACAACTTCACATTTAACACTTAACACTATACACTGAATGAAGAACGACCGCTTTACAGATTTCGATGACGAGGTGAAACAACTGGTGCTCGACTTTGAGCGCACCGTCATGCGAGGCGAGACTCAGTTCTATGACATCGACGAACTGGAGATGATAATCGACTATTACCTTGAAGTCGACGACAAAGAGCCTCTCATCTCGGCCATCCACCTCGCCGAGCGGCTCTATCCCGATAGCATCGAGGTTAAGATAAGACGAGCCCACTGGTATGTTCTCAACAAGGACAATGCCAAGGCGCTGTCACTCTTGCAGACCCTTGAGAAGCAGGACCCGTCCGACACCGACGTGGCCTATTCGCTCGGTGTTGTCTACGGCGAGATGGGGGAGAGCCAGAAAGCTATCAAATACTACCTCCGTGCCGCCGAAGATGGATGGCAGCTCGGCCGCATCTATGCCAATATCGCCGAGGAGTATGTGCGCTTGCAGCAATGGCACGACGCCATCCAGTACTATATGCAGGCTTTCCGTACCGACTCCTACGATGAGCAGACTCTGTATAACTATCTTGACACCTGTGAAGAGGCTGAAGCATGCGACGAGGCCTACGAGTTCCTCAAGCTGTATGTCAACGAGCACCCTTATAGCAAGATTGGCTGGTACTGCTATGGTTGCGTATGCCGCGACCTCGGCCTCGCCGAGCGTGCCGTCGACGCCTTTGAGTATGCCATAGCCATCGACAAGAATTTTGCTTCCGCCTACTATGAGTTGGCCCTTGCCAACGAACAGCTCAACCAGATAGGCGAGGCTGCCACGGCCCTCACGCGTGCGCTCGACTGTGCCTCTGTGCATGGCGATGTCTACCGCGCTCTCGGCCAGCTCTTTCTGCGCCATGACAACTTCGACACAGCCCTCTTCTATCTACGCAAGGCTGTTGACGAGAATCCCGCCGACGCCGAGGCTCTTGCCGACATAGGGTTGTGCCAGCTGTACCTCAACGATGACGCGTCAGCCCTTGCGTCGGCCCGCAAAGCCCTCGCCATCGACCCGCAGTGTCCCGATGCGCTTTTCTGCTCGGCGCTGGTCTATGACGGTCGCGACAATATGGACGCTGCTTCCGACATCTACGAGCGTCTTGTGGGGTCGCCGCGTGCTCACGAGGGCCATTGCCGTTTCTACACGCTCTTCCTTTTCAAGCATGCCATCTACGACATACTGATTGAGTTTGCCGAGGAGTCGCTGCAGCTCTATCCCCACGACGTCTTCTACTCCACCTATGTCGCTGCCGCCTACTTCTATACCAATCGATACAACAAGTTCCGCCACGTCCTCGGCGACGTGCAGCCGTCGCTGCTCCGCGAGCTGTGTCCGCAGGCCTGGGACAATCCTGCCCTTGCACCGCTCATTGCCGAGCTGCACGAGGATAGTCCAGAAACAGAATAATCACGTAATACATACTCTCCATGAAAAAGATATTATTCGTTTTAGCCCTTATTTCGTTTTTCACTTTCAGGCTTCCCTTATGCCAGGCCCAGGAGGCCGGCGGTGTTGCCGAAGCTGTGCGCGGCGACACCGCATCCAACGGTTGGGTGGCGAGCCTGCTCCATTGGTATGACGCCAATATGAACTACCTTGCCGTTGGTGCTCTAATGACGCTTGAGAGCTCCTTCATACCATTCCCGTCCGAGGTGGTCATACCGCCTGCCGTCTATGTGGCCTGCAATCCTGAGAGTGCCGGCGGCATGAAAGTGTGGCTCGTGGTCCTCGCTGGCACGTTGGGAGCGTTGATTGGAGCGCTCATCAACTACCTGCTCTCCTTGTGGCTCGGGCGCCCCATCATCTATGCTTTCGCCCGCAGCCGTGTTGGCCGTATGTTGCAGCTCTCCGAGGAGAAACTGCAGCGTGCCGAGGTATACTTCAACGACCACGGCGTCGTCTCCACCCTCGTGGGCCGCTTCATCCCCGTCATCCGTCAGCTAATCTCCATACCCGCAGGTCTTTCGCGTATGAACCTGCTGCCCTTCTCGTTCTTCACCACGCTGGGCGCGCTGGCTTGGAACTGCGTGTTGGCGTTGCTGGGCTGGCTGGCCTACAAGGCTGCCGACCCGACGGTCATAGAGCAGTACAGCCGCCAACTGAGCATCATCATTGTGGCGGTCTTCGTTGCGGTGATATTGTTTTTTGTGGTCCGCTACATCATAAAAAAGAACAGAAAAACAGCATAATATATGTTTTGTACCAACCTACGACGGAGCCCATTCGGTGCTTCTGTGACTTCCCTTCGGTCATGCTATCGCAGCTGGTGCATGCATGGCCGAACCAAGGCCGAGGAGGGGCCGAAGGGACTGAGTAAAACTATTGATAATGAGTGATATATAGAAATAATATGTTGCAAGATATTAGAAATCAGTTTCCTGTACTTGATGTCGAAGTGCATGGACATCCCCTTGTCTACTTCGACAATGCGGCCACGACGCAGAAGCCTTTGATGGTGATTGATGCCCTCGATGACTACTATCGCCAGGGCAATGCCAACATCCATCGTGGCGCCCATCACCTGGCAGCGGTGGCCACGGAGGCTTACGAGGCGGTGCGCCGTCAGGTGCAGTCTCTCATCGGTGCCCGTCATGCGCACGAGATAGTGTTCACACGTGGCACAACCGAGAGTATCAACCTGGTGGCCAGTTCGTTTGCGCGACGCTATTTCAAGGGCGACGGCGACGAGGTGATTGTGTCGGGCATGGAGCACCACAGCAATATAGTGCCGTGGCAGCTCGCCGGCGCAACGCTGCGGCCGGTGCCGTTCAGCGACGACGGTGTGCTGGACCTCAAGGCCATGGAAGGTCTTTTCAACGGGCATACGCGGCTGGTGGCCGTTTGCCATGCCTCCAACACTCTGGGTACGGTGAATCCTATAGCCGACATCGTGGCCATGGCCCACGCCCATGGGGTGCCGGTGCTCGTGGACGGCGCGCAGGCGGTGTCGCACATGAAGGTTGACGTGCAGGAGCTGGGATGCGATTTCTACTGTTTCTCAGGCCATAAGATGTACGGACCGATGGGCGTCGGCGTCATGTACGGACGCGAGGAGCTGCTGAATGAAATGCCGCCCTATCAGGGTGGGGGAGAAATGATTAGCGAGGTGACGTTTGATCGTACCACCTATAACGAGCTGCCTTTCAAGTTCGAAGCCGGCACTCCGTCGGTGGGCGACGTCATAGGCCTCGGCAAGGCCATAGAGTTCATGCAGGGAGTGGGTATGGAAGCTCTCGCCGCGCAGGAGGCCGACCTGCTGGCCTATGCCACACAGCGTCTCGCCGCCCTGCCGGGCATACGCTTCTTCGGCAGTGCACCGCAGAAGACTTCGGTGCTCTCGTTCCTTGTCGGCGACAGTCACCCCTACGATGTCGGCACCCTGCTCGACCAGATGGGCATCGCCGTGCGCACGGGTCACCACTGCACGCAGCCTGTCATGGACCGCTACGGAATTCCCGGCACGGTGCGTGCAAGCTTCGCCGTCTACAACACCCCCGCCGAGGTCGACACATTGGTGTCGGCATTGGAACGTATAATGCCCATGTTGCAATAACCATGTTACAGACCTTACATATTGAAAACTATGCGCTGATACGCGAGACGGATATCCGGTTCGGCGGTGGCTTTGTGGCTATCACGGGCGAGACGGGTGCCGGCAAGAGCATCATGCTCGGAGCCCTCGGCCTGCTCCTCGGCCAACGTGCCGACACCGCCGTGCTCGCCGAAAAGGGACGCAAATGTGTCGTGGAGGCTGTATTCGACGTGTCGGGACTTGGTCTTGAGCCTCTTTTCCGCGAGGCCGATGTGGACTACGACGACCGTCTGATACTGCGCCGCGAGATACTGCCGTCGGCCAAAAGCCGTGCTTTTGTCAACGACACACCGGTGCAGCTGCCGTTTCTCAAGCAGCTGGGCTCCAGGATAATCGACATCCATTCGCAGCACCAGACGCTCACTCTGGCCGACAGCGGTTACCGCATGGAGTTGCTCGACACGCTGGCCGGGGGCGTGGAACGCTCCGCTTATGCCAGGTCTTATAGCCGTTATGCCTCATTGAAGCGTGAGTTGGAGGAATTGACTTCGGCCGAGGCCCAGAACCGCAAGGAACAGGATTACCTGCAGTTCCAGTTCAACGAGCTGTACGAGGCTCGGCTGGTGGCCGGCGAGCAGCAGGAGCTGGAACAGGAATCGCAACTGTTGGCACATGCCGAGGCAGTGCGTGAGGGACTCGCTACAGCTGCCGCCATGCTCGACGACGACACGGAACAGTCTGTGCTGGCGCGTCTGCGTCAGGCCAAGGGGGCTTTGGCGCATGTGGCGGAATATCACAGGGATGCTGCCGATTTGTTGGCACGTGTGGAATCGACCCTGATAGAGCTTGACGATGTGGACAACACGCTGCTATCCATCGTCGATGGAGTCACCTACAGCCCGGAACGCCAGCAGGAGGTGGATGAACGGCTGGCACTGCTCTATCGGCTGGAAAAGAAGCATGGAGTGGATGATGTGTCGGGTTTGATAGCTATCCGCGACGAACTTGATGTGCGTCTGCAGACTATTGCCACGCTCGACGACCGCATCAGTGTGCTGATGGAACAGGTGGACAAGGCCTTCGCAGAAGTCCAGGCCGCCGCCGACGAGCTGACTGCCGCACGTCGCAAGGCCGGCGACATCCTGTCGCAAGGCATACTGCCCACACTGCATGAATTGGGGATGCCCGAAGCCCGTTTCGTCGTCGAGCTGACGCCGACTGCTACCTACGGACCGCATGGTCACGATGCCGTGGCCTTCCTGTTCAATGCCAACCGTGGAGGCGAACTGCGCGACTTGGGCAAGGTGGCGTCGGGAGGCGAACTGTCGCGCCTGATGCTGGCGGTGAAGAGCATGCACACTTCGCGCACGCTGCTGCCGACGATTATCTTCGACGAGATAGACACCGGCGTCAGTGGCGACATCGCGGGCGCTGTGGGTCGCATCATGTGTCGTATGGCACAGAGCATGCAGGTGGTGGCCATCACTCATCTGCCGCAGATTGCCGCCAAGGCACAGCAGCACATGAAGGTGTTCAAGGTGACTGAGGACAAACGGACGGTGTCTTGTATCAAGGAATTGGCGACCGACGAGCGTGTCACCGAGGTGGCCGTGATGCTCAGCAGTGACCAGCCGACCAAGGCGGCATTGCAGACGGCCAAGGAACTGATGCTATGAAATACTATCTGGTGGGATATATGTATAGCGGCAAAACGACCTTCGGCCGTCGTCTGGCTGCCGACAAGGGAATGGATTTCCTTGATCTGGACCGTGCCTTTGAGGAACGCTATCACTACACTGTGCCGCGTTTTTTTGCCACATTCGGAGAAGCGGCTTTCCGCAAGCTGGAGACCCAGATGCTGCGCGATACCGCACAGCTTGACAATGTGGTCATCGCCACCGGCGGCGGAACACCATGCCACAGTGGAAACATGGATTTTATACTTGCCAACGGGACGGCTATATATATGCAGATGAGTGTCGACGACCTTGTGCAAAGGGCTCTGCATAGCCGTAATCCGAGGCCTTTGATGCTGGGCCTATCGCCTGACGAGGTACGTGCCAAGATAGAGAGACAAAAAGAAGAGCGCGAAGGTGTGTACCTCCGCGCCCAGATTGTTGTTGACGGGATGAACCCCGTGGTTTAGTATTCGAAAGCGCTTCCCCCGAGGAACTCCCGCATGATGCTGTTGTAGGGGATGAACTTGTCCTCTATCGGTAGCAACAACTCGGAGAAGTTGAGCAACTGGCGCGCGATAGAGTATTCCTCACAGTCTTCAGGCACCTGCTTCAGCAGCGGCTCGGCATAGCGTTTCAGCACGCCGAGTTCATAGAGCAGGGCACTGTTGAACATGACGTTGGCATTCTCCTGATAGGGGAAAATGTGCCTTCTCTCACCTCGCACGACCTCAGGCCAGCGGCGCAGTGTCTCGTAGGCGTTCCAGCCACGGAAGTTGTTGTCTCTCACCAGACGGCGAACCAGACGGTTGTCGGTGCCGTGGATGATGTTTTGATCGTCGATGGAAAGCTGTGTCAAAGCACTTACATAAACCTTGAACTTCAGCCCTTCGTCAATCTCGGCAGTCAGTTTGGGGTTAAGTGCGTGGATACCCTCAACAACGAGGATGCTTCGCGGCCCCAGTTTCAGTGTCTTGCCACTGTAGAACGGGTCACCTTTCTTGAAGTCGAAGGTGGGTATTTTGACCTCTTCGCCACGGAACAAGGCGTTGAGGTGCTCGTTGAGCAGTGGTATGTCGAGTGCGTCTACGCTCTCAAAGTCGTACTCGCCGTTTGGCAGTTTCGGCGTACGGTCGCGCCCGAGGAAGTAGTCGTCCAGCGACAGTTGGTTGACGTCATATCCAAGTACGCTCAGTTGCACGCTCAGCCTGCGGCAGGAGGTCGTCTTGCCCGAACTCGACGGGCCGGCAAGCAGGACCATTTTGGCTCCGCTCTGCCTCACCTGCTCGGCTATCTCGGCATACTTCTTTTCGTGTAGCGCTTCGGCCAAAAGGATGAGCTCTTGGCCGCCGTCGTGGTAGACAATGCGGTTGTAGTCGCTCACTGTCGACATGTGCATCAGTTCTGTCCAACGGTAGTGCTCGCGGAAGATGGCGAAGAGCTTTGGTGTTTCGGTGAATAGAGACAGCTTGTCTGGGTGCTCTGGGTCGGCGCATTGCAGCATGTAGCCGTCTTCGCCATATTGGCGGAAGTCCCATGTTGTCAGGCATCCTGTGCTGGGGGCTAACTTGCCGTTGATTTTGTGCACCGTGTCGCCTAGGAAGTTCATCTCTGTATACAGCTGCTTAAGGTGTTCCAGTATGTAGAGTGTCTTTGGCATGTGGCGCGGACGGATAAGCTCTTTGGCGTCATCCAGAAGCATTGTCTTCGATGTGAAGGGCAAGTCTGCCTCCTGAAGGGCTATCATGCGTTCCCTGACCGTGCGGCACACTTCGTCTGTGGCAGGCAACTGAAAGTCGTCCACGGCGCTTACTATGCGGCAGTAGAAGCCGTTCTGTAGCGAATGGTCTATGGAAAGTGTTGCCTTGGGGTAACAGTCATGTACTGCTGTGTAGAGCATCATCGTCAGTGCGTTTCTGTACATGCGGAAGCCTTGGCGGCTTGTAATGTCCAGCAGTTTGATGTTCTTGGGGTTGTATATGCGGTATTGGAGCGGCTCTACCTTGTTGTTCACCAAGGCACCGAGTATGGGCCATGGCGCTTTGCCGTCGGTGAGGGTTTTGCCCTTTTCGTATTCCTCGGCCAGCTTCGACACAGGCGTGCCGGGTTCAATCATCATACGCTCACCGGTGTTGGCGAGCACTATCTCTACCTGATTCATGATGCCATTGTTTCCTCAATCTCTTTGACAGTCTTGGGTATGGGTTTGCCCAGTACACGGCAGCTGGTCTTCGTGACCAGCACGTCGTCCTCTATGCGGATGCCACCGAAGTCTTTCCATTTCTCCAGCTCACGGTAATTGATGAACTCCTTGCATTTGCCTTCGGCTTTCCATTTGTCGATAAGTGCGGGTATGAAGTAGCATCCGGGCTCGTCGGTGATGACGAAGCCGGACTGCAGACGGCGGCCGCAACGCAGACTGCCGAGGCCGAACTGCTCGCTGGGACGTGTCTCTTTGTCATAGCCCACGTTAATCTGGCCGTAGTTCTCCATGTCATGTACGTCGAGGCCCATCATGTGACCCAGACCGTGTGGCATGAGCAGGCTGTGGGCGCCGGCCTCTACGATGTCGTCTACCTTACCCTTCAGTATGCCGAGGCCTTTATAGCCTTCGGCGAGCTTGCGGCTTGCGGCCTGATGCACTTCCTTGTAGGTGATGCCTGGTTTGGTGACGCGTATGGCTTCGAGGTTGGCACTCAGCACAATCTCATATATGGCTTTCTGACGGCTGTCGAACTTGCCTCCAACGGGCACCGAGCGGGTGATGTCGCTGCAGTAGTTCATCGGCGTCTCGCATCCGGCGTCCATCACCAGCATGCGGCCCTTCGTCAGCTTGTTGTTGTGACCGTGGTTGTGCAGTGTTTCACCGTGAACGGTCATGATGACGGGGAAACTTACTGGGCCGTTGCCCTTCCAAGCCTCGCCTTCCATAAAGCCGGCCAGCTCGTACTCATAGCGGCCCGGCATGGCCATCTTCATGGCGCCCACATGCATGTTGTATGCTGTGGCTATGGCTTTCTCTATCTCAGCAATCTCCTCGGCACTCTTGATGCTGCGTTGCTTTACGCAGGCCAGTGTTAGCTCCATCGAGGCAAAGCGTGCCACGGCATCATATTTGATGCCGAGCAGCTCGCTCAGTTGTCGTGTGATGTCGGCACGGTAGGGTGCTATGTAGTGGAAGTCCTTGGCGGTGGCCAACTTTTTGCGCAAGGCGTTCAGGTTGCCGCTGCTGCTCACTCCCACGCTTGCCGCCAGCTCTTTCACGCTCGGCAGCGGGCCAGTCCAGATGATGTCGTCTATGTCGTAGTCGTTGGCGAAGATATAGTCCTTGCCGTTGTCGCAGTCTATCACGCCCACGAGGTCTTCACGCTGCAGGCCGAAGAAGTACAGGAATGTGCTGTCCTGACGGAACCAATAGGTGTTGTCTTTGTAGTTGCACGGGGCCTCGTGGTTGCCAGGAATGATGATGATGCCGTGGCCCACGTCTTTGCGCAACTGCTCACGGCGCTTGATATAAGTCTCTTTCTTGAACATGGCTGTTTGTTTTTTCTTTTATAACGCTCCGATGCCGTTTATATTGTGCCGATGGCAAAATATATGTAACCTCAATTGCAGAGGCGGCGGTAGTGGCAGGTGAGGAGGTTGCCGTTGTCGTCGTAGAGGTGCAGGCCGCTGCCTTCGCAGTAGCGCCACATCTTACAGTCGACGCAGTGTCCTTTCCGTGCCCACGAACGGTCGCGCATCACCTGGAAGCGGTTCTGCCACACGTCCCACAGGTCGTCGGTGTAGATGCTGCCCTGGTCCATGTGGCTGCGCACCGAGGTGCAGCCGCTGATGGCACCGTCGCAGCGTATCGACGCCACTTCGACGCCCGAGCGGCAGTAGAAGAAGTGGTCGCGCACACGTTGCTCGTAGTCGCCAAGGAAACCCTCGCAGGCGTAACTCACATCTATCGTCCTATCGCTGCGTCTCTCGGCTTCGATGAAGTCCATGAGCTGCCGCAGCTGCTTGTCGGTAAGCTGTAGGTCGAGGTTTCCGGCGGCGCGTCCTATGGGGAAGATGCTGAATAGGCGCCAGCTGGCGACGCCGAGCCCAACGAGCAGGTCACTGAATTTCGCCAGATGGTCTATATTGCGTGGGTTGACGCATGTGACGACGTCCCACAACACCTCGTGCTGTGCCGCCAGCAGGCTGATGGCTTCCGTGGCCCGTACAAAGGAGCCTTCATGCTGCCTCAGCCAGTTGTGCTGCTCCTCTGGCCCGTCGAGGCTTACGGTGACGGAGTGCAGGCCGCTCTCCATGAGGCTCTGCAGGCGTGCCTTGTCGAGCAGGTAGCCGTTGGTGACAACCCCCCATGGGTAGCCGCGGCGGTAGAGTTCGAGGCCAACCTCCTCAAGGTCGTCGCGCAGCAGCGCTTCGCCGCCGGTGACTATGATGAATGTCTCGTTAGGGTTGATGTGCGGTGTCAGACTGTCGATGGCCCGTAGGAAGTCTGCCGCCGGCATATCCTTCACTTCGGGCTGCACCCTGCAGTCGCTCCCGCAGTGGCGGCAGTGCATGTTGCAGCGCAGCGTGCACTCCCAGAAGAGGCTGCGCAACGGATGTAGCTGCTCGTTGCTCTTGCGCAACTGCCGCTGCAGTTCAAGCCCTACGCGTTGCCGGAAGTTCATTTGCTCTCCAGCTCAATGTCTATCTTGGTGCTAAAGGTGCCTTGGTTCCAGCCGCCGGCGTTGGTCTTGTCGATGTTCTCGGCTTTGACGGGCACGTCGAGCAGGCGGTTCTTGTATTGGCCGTTGGCCGGGCCGTCGGTGTCGCGCACCAGCACGCGCACGTTCTGGCGCGGCATGTCATCGTAGCGCAGTTCGAAATTGCCGCGATTGTCGGTCTTCACCTCGTTGCGCTTCAGGTATCGTCTTATGTTCTCCTGGTCGCCGTAGATGGTGTCTGCGGTGGCCTCGACGCCTTGCTCCAGCACGTTGACGCTTACACCCTTCACAGGTCGTCCCTGAGGGTCTTTCACATGCCCCATGATGCGGTAGCCCATCGTGGGCACGCCGTACATGAGCCTTATCTCCTCGCGGGGTTGCGGCCGGGGGGGCTGCTCCTCTTCTGGCTGGACCAATTGCTTGTGGCTGTGGCACGACGAGAGCCCCAAGGCGCCCATGAGCGACACTATGAGCCAGTTCTTCAGTTTCAGGTACTTTATCTTCATGCAAAAATAACGCCGCCGATTGGAAAAAATTGTGTATCTTTGCAAATTGTTTTAAGCGACAGTTATGATAAAGACAATAATAGCAGGTCCTTGCAGCGTCGAGAGCCGTGAGCAGCTGCGCAGCGTCACCGAGGCCCTCGCCACCATGCCGCGCGTGGGGCTTGTCCGCGCCGGCGTGTGGAAGCCGCGCACGCGCCCCGGCGGCTTCGAGGGGCTTGGCGAGCCGGCCCTGCAGTGGATGCAGGCTTTCTCCAAAGAATACGGCGTGCGCTACTGCTGCGAGGTGGCCACGCCCGACCATGTGGCCCTCTGTCAGCGTTACGGCATCGACACCGTGTGGATAGGAGCCCGCACCACGGGCAACCCCTTTATGGTCGGAGAGCTGTGCGAGGCGTTGCGCGGCAGTGCCATGCAGGTGATGGTGAAGAACCCCACAAGTCCCGATGTTCGTCTGTGGCTCGGTGCCATTGAGCGCCTGCGTCAGTGCGGCATCGCCGACATCAGCGCTGTGCACCGTGGCTTCGACATGTACCATAATCTCGGCTACCGCAACGCCCCTCTCTGGGAGGTTCCTATGACGCTGCGGCGCGAGATGCCCGAGGTGCCGCTGCTGTGCGACCCGAGCCACATCGGCGGCAACCGCGAGCTGGTGGCGCCCTTGGTTCAGACGGCGGCCCAGTTCGACTTCGACGGCCTCATGGTGGAGGTTCACCCCGACCCTGACGCCGCCCTCACCGACGGTCCCCAGCAGCTCACCGTCGACGCCTTCGCCGAACTGCTCGACCACCTTGTACCGCTCTCTTCGCACCTCTCGCCCCTCAACGCGCAGCAGCTTGTTCCGCTGCGCCGCCAGATCGACGATATAGACCACGAGATGCTGTCGCTCCTGGCACGTCGCATGGAGATGTCGCGCCAGATAGCCTACATCAAGCGCGACCTCAATCTGTCGGTATACCAGTCCGACCGCTGGGCCGACGTTTTGGCCGACCGCCTGTCGATGGCGTCGGGGCTTGGGCTCGACGCCGACTTCACGCGAGCTCTGCTCGAGAAGATCCATGCCGAGAGCATGCGTGTGCAGCTCGACGACCAGGCATAAACGAATACCCCCGGCCATTCGGTCGGGGGTATCTCATTGATTGTTCGTTTTCTTGTGCGCTTACTCGGCGGGAACAACGCTGACGTAGCTGCGGTCCTCGCGGCCTTTGTGGAATTTCACCACGCCGTCGATGAGAGCGTAGAGCGTGTGGTCCTTGCCCATGCCGACGTTCTGGCCGGGGTTGTGGGCCGTACCGCGCTGGCGGACGATGATGTTACCGGCGACGCACTTCTGACCGCCGAAAATCTTAACGCCTAAGCGTTTGCTTTCGCTTTCGCGACCGTTACTGGAACTACCAACACCTTTTTTGTGTGCCATATTCTTTTGATTTTAAACGGTTAGACTTAGTTGATGCTGTCAATCTTGATTTGGGTCAGATAGTCGCGGTGGCCGTTCATTTTCTGGAAGCCTTTACGACGGATTTTCTTAAACACCAAAACCTTATCGCCCTTGAGGTGGCGGAGGACGGTGGCCTTCACATTAGCTCCTGCAATGTAAGGTTTACCAACCTCGACGTTGCCATCATTGTCTTTCAGCATCACGGTGTCAAAAGAAACCTCGCTACCCTCGTCCTGATGCAGACGGTTGACGAAGATCTTCTGATCTTGGGCGACCTTGAATTGCTTTCCTGCGATTTCTACGATTGCGTACATTTTGTTTATTTATTTATGAATTAGATATTTACAACACTCTAACACCTCTTTCCACCCCACAAATCGGACTGCAAAGATACAACCTTTTTCCAAACTGGCAAAATTTTTTTAATACACCCCCGTAAAAGTGGCATCAACCCCAACATGAAAGCACAGGGTGAGACCCTTACGGGAACAGTCACGCGATGTTAGTTGGTTTTCATATATTTAACTCCTGTACTTTTACAAAACTAAAAGAACAGTAAAAGAACAGTAAAAAAACAACCGTAATACAACCACTGAAAAGGCAGAGGTCATGGGATCCGACGGATGAAGGTTGTACCGTAGCGCTACTTGTTTTTTTCTACTGTCCCTCAAAAAAAATACATTTAATTTGCACAATCCATTTATTCTTCCTAATTTTGCATCGGTGAATTAAAGCGATAACATGACTAGACACACTCGTAACATACTGATTATTACCACTCCACAGAAGAAAATAATCCAATCTGCGGGGCCCGACGCCGTCGTTTATAATTCCTGATGCCGTGCCGTTTCTTCACTAAAGAAGTGAGGGGACGTTTTTTTGTTTTATACCCGTACAGGAGAAAGACCCTATTAATCCATTAATAACCAGCAGTTATGAGTAAAAAAGTAACATTAGTGTTTCTGGCCGCCACATTGCTAGCCGGCTGTGCAGTGAAAATCGACACGTCAATGTCGTACGTTCCTGAGGAGGGCGGCACCACCTTCGCCAAGATTACCAACGAGGAGAACGAGCAGCTCATCGTGCCGAACATCGGCTACGACGGCAGCCGTCTGAACTGGTGGGCGAACCCCTACTTTGCCATCACCCAGGACGGGGAGCGGCTGGCCTATCAAGCGTCGCACAACGGGCGGACGAACATCTTCGTGAAGCAGCTGACGGCCCGTTCGGTGTCCCAGCAGCGCACCTTCAGCAACCACGCGCGCGACATGGCTTTCTCGCCCGACGGCGAACGGCTGGCCTTTGCGCAGCTGGGCAACTACAACTATAGTGCCATCTACCTCACCAGTGCCGTGCAGGGCACGGTGGTGCAGCAGGTGTCACCGACCAATGTGTACGACTACGGCCCCCAGTTCTCGCCCGACGGCAAACTGATATTCTTCACCCGTCAGGAGGGCTACACCTTCTCCATCTGGAGCTACAACCTGGAGACGGGCACCTTCAGCAACTACTGCTACGGCCTCTCGCCCAAGCCCATCAACGACGAGGAGTTCTTATGCGCCCGCCGGAATTCGTTCAACAACTTCGAGATATGGCGTGTGAACTATGTGAAGGGCACCGAGAGCATCATCCTGAGCCAGGAGGACCGTTCGTTCACCACCCACTCGCTCTCGCCCGACGGGCAATGGATACTATGCACCTCGAACACGCCCAAGCGGCCGGGGCTGCACGAGAACACCGACATCTATGTGGTGCGCACCGACGGCAGCCGTCTGACGCAGCTCACCTACCACGAGGGGCACGACCTGTCGCCCGTGTGGGCTCCCGACGGGAAGAGCATCTACTTCCTCTCGCAGCGCGGCTCGGACAAGGGCATCTACAACATCTGGAAGATGAACTTCGACCTGAAGTAAGGGTTAAAGTTTACGGTTTAAAGTTTACAGTTTAAAGCTATGAAACGGATTATATTGGCAGCTGTTTTACTGCTGGCGTTGGCGCCATGCGCCAGCGCCCAGATGGTCGGCGCCACCAACCGCCAGTCGGGCGGCTTCATCTCGTCCGACCCCTCACCCCTCTACCGCCCTACAGGGCCTTCCATCCGCTTCTCGATAGGTGCATCACCGCTCGTCTCGGTGGCCTACAACCACCAGCTGACCCCCTGGTTTATGGTCGGCGGCGGCGTGGGACTTTGTTTTGTCAACGGCACCATGTACAGAGAAGATTACCATGCCAGTGGTTCATCCGGCTCCTACTATTGGAATTATTCCGGCACAGAAGTTTATTCTCTGCGCGAAAAAGGCGGTATCCCCATTTTCGTGGAAGCCGAGGTGCGCACGCCTCGCTACAAATGGTCGTTCTTCGTCGACACCAAGCTGGGCTATATACTGAACGCACCGGAGGACCGTATTGAACGGGGAACCGACCGGTCACCCTACTTCTCCGGCCAGACCACCTGTAATGATAAGTATGAATGGAACCGGATTCTGTTCTCCCTCACGGCGGGTGCAAGCTACAAGAACGTGAGCCTCGGCATCGGCTATGCCTACACCGAAGGTTTCAACCTGCAGCTCTCCTACAACCTGCCGATTAGCGTCATCACCAGCCATTTGTTATGACAACCATTAAAAAAACATAATGATTATGAAAAAGACAATACTGACACTCCTTTTAGTGATGGTCTCCTGCATGGCCACACAGGCCCAGATGGTGGGAGCCACCAACCGCAGCCGCGGCGTCACCGTCAAGGAGCGGCCCACCTACAAGCCCACCGGCGGTGCCATCCACATGGAATTGGGCCTGCCCACCACGCTGGGCTACGGCCACTGGCTCAACAGCAACCTCATGGTCGGCGGCGGTATCGGCTTCAATATGTCGGAGCACATGAAGCGCGACGAACACATTCCTCTTTTCGCCCAGGTACGCTTCAGCACTCCCAAGTATGCCTTCGGCGTCTTCGTCGACCTGAAGGTGGGCATTGACCTCAAGCAGCTAATCAACGAGGATGACTGGTTTGACAGCGGCTTCCACGAGTACCCGCAGGCACACCTGATGGCGGGCGTCAGCTTCGGCAATTTCTCACTCGGCGGCGGTATCATGTTGGCCTACGACGAACAATGGAAAGATGTTTTAGGGATTGGCTTTCAGTCCGGTGTAGAGGGGGGACTCTTCGTACGTCCTATTGTCTCGCTCAGCTACGACCTGTATATCTCAACCCTTAAGAACCTTTTACTGTAAAAAGCCATGAAAAAGATATTGTACCTGCTGCTGGCAGCCATGGCGCTGGCCGGCTGCACCAAGACCTACACGGTGCCCACGGTGGTCACCGACCCCTCGCCCGAGGTCGACGCACAGCACAACAATGCCGTCATCCACGGCACCGTCACCGACGACGGCGGCCTGGAGATTCTCGAAGGAGGTTTCTACTGGGGCACCGACTGGGATTGCGACAACCGTCTGGTGTTCGCCTATCCGGGCAACAATCTCAGCCATACCCTCACCGGCCTCACCAACGGAAAGACCTACTACTACCGCGCCTACGCCAAAAACAAGCTGGGCGAGGCTTCCTCTGAGACGCAGCATTTCGTCTTCCACGGCCTCACTGTCCCCAGCGTGACGACAGGCACCTACAGCGTCAGCGGCACCACGGCCACCTGCTCCGGCTCGGCCACCACCCAAAGCGGCGCCCCCCTCACGCAGGCCGGCATCTGCTATCGCGCCGGCAGCGGCACGCCCACCCTGAGCAACAACGTGCGCTATGCCAGCGGCGTGAATGGCAACACCAGCCTCTCCTTCTCGTGCCAGATCACGGGTCTGAGCGCCGGCACCTACAGCTACCGGGCCTTCGCCACCAACTCGGCCGGCACCAGCTACGGCGCCACCAAGACCTTCACCATCAGCGGTGGGGGTGGCGGCACAGGGACCTACCGGATAACCTACAACGGCAGCACCTGGACCCCAGCAGTCGTCAATTTCTTCAACTACACTTCCGATGGCTACATGGCTATTAGTGCCTATAAAAACAGCGGAGATGCAGGATCGACTCATCCAACCAACGACATCAGGGTGTGGGGATATCTGGAGAGTTCTACCGGCACCTACACCTATTCATCCTCGGGCGGTGACATAATGAGAATATATGATCCAAACGACATCTATGTTGTCAACAGCACCATCATACTTTCAAATAACGACACTGTGGATGCTGGCAGCTATTATCGCTACTTCCCCATCACCAACACTTTCACCGAGACCATTACGGCAGTCGACCTCAACGCTCTCACTATAAGTGGGTCATGGAGTGTTCAACTGGCAGACATTGAACAATACATCTACAATAATGGTGCAAGTTACGGCGCCACACGTACCCTCTCGGGCACATTGAGCAACTACCACTGGACGTGGAGCTCCCAAAAGAGCGCAGCTTCCCGCAAGACTCTTGTGGCCGACAACAGCATCAAGACACACATCCCCAAACCCCATAAATCAAGATAATCTATGAGAAAAGCAATAGTTATCCTTGGTGTACTGCTGGTGTTGGCTCCGTGCGCCAACGCCCAGATGGTCGGTTCCACCAACCGCCAGCAGGGCGGCTATTACAATCCCGGCTACGGCCAGAACGACGCCGGGCGTCCGCGCGGTGCATTGCTGCACCTCGAAGTGGGCCTGCCTTGCGCCGTCTCGCTGGGCTACCAAGTGAGCCCCGTGCTGATGGTCGGAGCCGGCATCGGAGTCAACTTCCTGATGGAATCCCTGCCCGTCTACGGCGAATTGCGCCTCAACACCCCTCACGACCACATTGCCGGCTTTCTGGATGTCAAAGCCGGCTACGACCTTGGCGGATGGCAAGGAGGGGCGTTTATGGGCGAAGTGGGCATGATGTATGGCGATGCCCTCAGTATTGGTGCCGGCATAGGTTACACTGACACCAGAGGTGACGGATTGATGTTCCTCCTTTCCGTCTCCTACGACCTTCAGTTGAACAAGCTGTTCTACTAACAGCCTTCACTCCCGCCGCGATACTGGCACCGGCGTCATGCCGATGGTGTCGGGATTGAAGATGTAGTGGCGCGAGGCGCTCCCGGCGAAGACGCCGAGGGCGCCTTCCACATTGCCGTATGTCTGTCCCTGCTCGGCGAAGAAGCTGAACATACTGCTCTGCGAGGCGGCCGAGAGGATGTAGTTCCACCGCGCCGGCGTGACGCTCTCCACGTCAATCATGTATTCGTGCTTGAAGGGAGGACGCTCGTTGGTGTCGATGGTCTGCATGATGTAGAGTTGCAGCGGGTACTGCTGTCCGTCGATATTGCGGTCGAGGAACATGATACGGCTGTAGAGGTAGCCTCCCAGCGGGATGAAGGGGCACACATCGTTGGAGGTGACCTCGGGGTTGTTAGGCACGAGGAAATAGGTGGCATGAACGGTGTCGACAAGTTCGAGCGAGTCGCCCCACTCGTTGTAGCGCAGACCGCTGTCGCGTGCAGTGACCATGACATTGTAGTACTCATCCACGCCAGCCCGGTCGTCGAGGCGCAGATTGACAACGTGGAAGTTGAACGAAGGGCTGGCAAAGTAGGTGGCGGTGACATTGTTCACATCGGGATAACGAGGCACATAGGTACGGGCGTGCACGTCATGTCCTCGGGCGCTGATGTCGATTGTCAAGGTGTCGTCTTCCTGCAGGGTGTAGGGGAAGAAGTAACGGCAACGGCTGACGGAGTCGGGCGTCATCGGAACGCCGTTGACGGTGAGCACCATGTTGTCGGGCACCACCTGCTGGTTGTTGCTGCTGTCGAGGAAGAATCGTGTCTGGGCGAAGTAGACGAAGGCCCGGCGGTCGGGCGTCGGCACTCCGTTAAGCACCAACTCGTGGGCGGCCTCGTCCTCGACGTCGACGGTCTTCTCGCAGGAGGCGAGCAGCAACACTGCCGCAAACAATATCAATAGGTTTCTTTTCATTCTCTTTCTTTGGTTTTGTTCTCTCGCCGTTCCAGCCTGGCCAGGAGGGCCAGGAGGGCCGGACTTCTCTAGAAGTACAACGTATAGGCCACACTCGGCAGGATGGGGAAGATGCTGAGTTGCTTCAGCGAGTAGGGATAGCCGTTGTAGCCCTCGGTGGCGCTTTGATAAATCATGTAGGGGTTCTGTCGGTTATAGACATTGTAGATGCTGACGTTGATGGTGCGGCGCGCATGCTTGAAGGTGCGGTGGAAGTTGGCGCCGAGATCCATACGGTGGTAGTTGGGCATGCGGTAGTTGTTGCGACCTTCGAAGGTGGAGAGCGAACCGGTGGTGTGGCCGTTGCCGGTGTCGTAATCGTCGGGGTCCTCGCTGGCCACGGGGTAGCGCTGCATGGGCAGCGTGGCGGTGTTGCCGGTCGAGAACACCCATGTGGCGCTGACGTCGCAGCGGTTGCTGAATTTATAGCTGAGCACCACACTGATGTCATGCCGCCGGTCGTATTTTGCGGGGAAGGCTTTGCCGCCGTTGAGCACTTGCCCTTCACGGTCGAAAAGGCGCATGGTGCGGCTCCAGGTGTAGCCCACCCAGCCCGTGAGGCGTCCCACCTCGCGCTGGGCCAGCACTTCGACACCATAGCTCCATCCACGGCCAGCCACGACAAGATGCTCCCAGTTCTCCGATGAGCCGAAGAAGGTGGCGCCATCCTTATACTCTATAAGGTTGTCCATGTGCTTATAGTAGCCCTCCACGCTGAAGTCGGCAATGCCGCTGAGCGAGTAGAAGATGCCGCCGGCCACCTGGTGGCTCTCCATGGGTTTCACGGCGTCGGTGACGGGCACCCAGAGGTCGGTGGGCAGCGTGATGCTGGTGGTGGAGAGCAGGTGCACATACTGGCGCATCCATGCGTAGCCTGCCTTAAGCGAGAGGTCCGGTGTGAGCATCACGCGGCCGCTCACACGCGGCTGCAGCGACGGATAGAAGGAGTTCTGCACACGGAAGCCACTGAAGTGGAGTCCATAGTTGAGCTTCACAGCATCGGTGATGCTCCAGTCGTCTTCCACGAATGCCACCATCTCGTTGGCCGGCACGGTGCCACTCATGATGGCACTGTCCATCGTGAAAGCGCCGTTCATCTGTATACTGTCGTAGTAGTCCACCGACCCTTGCGCCACCTCGGGCTGGAACCAGTGGCGGGTGAACCAGCCGCCGAACTTCACATTATGCTCCGGCGAGGGCGAATAATCGAAGTCGGCCCGTGTCGTCACCTCGCGGATGCCGGAGCTGTAGTCGCCTTCTATAATCGACGGGTGCGGGTCGTTGGGACGCATCAGCTTCTCGATGTTGCCCACAATATTGTTCTTGTACTGCGTATAGGAGGTCGAGAGGTTCATAAAGAGCTTGGGCGAGAGGGCGTAGTTCCAGCGCAGGGAGCCAATCATGTTGCCCCAGCGGTTGCGGAAACCCAGCCGCATGTCCTCCTCGAGGCTGGTGACGGTATTTATCTTACCATACACCTCATCCTCGCCCATGTAGAAGCTGCCATAGAGGCGGCTCTTGTCGCTGAACTTGTGCGTCAGCTTGGCGTTGAGGTCGTAGAAGTAGTAGCCGGCGTCGAATTTGGCGTTCTGCGCCACATCGGGGGCGGGTTCGTCGTTCTCTTTGGTCACCTCGTTTAGCCACATGATGGTGGGTATCACCAACAACTCGGCGTATGTGCGGCGTGCAGAGAGGCTGAAGGTGGTCTTCTCCTTGACGATGGGCCCCTCGAGGTTGAACTTGGCCGAGATGAGTCCTATCGAGGCGTTGCCGTGCAGTTCCTGGTCGTTGCCGTTGTTCTGCGTCACGTCGAGCACGGCACTCAGACGGCCTCCGAAGCGGGCAGGGAAGGAACCTTTGTAGAGCGTCACACTCTTGATGGCATCGGTATTGAATGCCGAGAAGAAGCCGCCCATGTGGCTCACGTTGTACAGCGGCACCCCGTCGAGCAGGAAGAGGTTCTCGTCGGGTCCGCCGCCACGCACATACAGGCCGCTGTTACCCTCCGAGCCGCTCTGCACGCCGGGCATCAGCTGCAAGGCCTTGATGAGGTCGGCCTCGCCGAAAAGCACCGGCACCGCCTTGATTTTCTCCACCGGCATCTCCATGGCGCTCATCTGCACGCTGCGCACGTCGCCTGTACGCTCGGCGGTGATGACCACCTCCTCGAGCGTCACACTCTCACGCAGCTGCACGTTGAGTTCTCTGTTACGATCCAGCAGCAGGTTGTGATACTGCGGCTCATAGCCCACGAAGGTGACACGCAGATTGACACTGTCCTTGGGCAACGTCAGCGAGAAGTGACCATAGAGATTGGTCACAGCTCCCTTGCCGCTGCGCGTATCGAGCACCGTAGCGCCAATGAGGGTCTCACCGCTACGCAGGTCGGTGATAGTGCCACTGACGGTGTAGCGCTGCGCCGCCGCCCCAAAGGGCATCAGCAACAACAGAAACAGGGACACGACGCGCCGTGTCCGCAAGCATGGTAATTTATATCTCATCCAGCATCTCTTTTATCGTTTTCCCCAGCACGGGGTGTCTATACTCGGGCATAATCTCGGCCAAGGGTTCCAACACGAAGCGGCGCAGGTGCATCCGCGGATGGGGTATCTGCAGGTCGGGCGTGTCAATCACCTCATCGTTGAAGAAGATGAGGTCTATATCCATCGGGCGGGAGGAATAATTTCGAGTGGGTAGTGGGTAGTGTGTAGCGGGTAGTGGATTGTGGGTGGTGGATTGTGGCGGGCGCATACGGCCTAGGATGGCCTCGATAAGCAGGGCTTCTTCCAGCACTTCGTGGGCCGAGAGGGGTGTTTCGACCAGCAGCGCCCGGTTGAGGAAATTCTGCGGTGCCTCCTCGCCGAAGTCGCCCCACGGCTCGGTCTCGTAGCAACGTGAGGCAAGGGCAACCGTGCCGATACTCTGTTGTATCAGCTCGGTTGCCTGTTTTATCAGCGCCCGGCGGTCACCTTGGTTGCCGCCGATAAGGAGGGCCACGTGGTTCATCTGTTTATCATTTTATTTGGATACAAAGCAATTATTTTTGCATCCATCATGCCCCGCAGGGGCTTGGGAACTTAGACGGGGGCATCGCCCCCGGCAAACGACATCACAATCATTTTCGCCCTGCAGGGGCATAAGCATATTACAAATACTTCTCATCATAGTCTATCCCATTCGCCTCAAGAAAGGCTTTTAATTCTTCTTTGAAGGTCTGTCGTCTGTGGTGTTCTTCCTGATGCAAGATATACCCAACAACCTGATTTCGTATGGAATAACTAACCGAAAAGATGCCATAACCATCCTGCCAGGCAAAGTTGCTGTATCTTTCCCCCAAACATTTTATCCATTTACTACTACTTTTCTTTACATTCATCGTAAAATCAGCAATAGATATTGTTCTAGGTAGAGATGAAAGAATATGAACATGATCCGGCATACCTCCTACTGCCATGGGGATACCCTTCAATGAACGGACAATACCGCCAATATATTGGAAAATACGTGGCAGGTCGTCCCTTTCCATCGTCACACCTCCTGATTTGGCATGAAAGGTCAGATGTACCAATACCTGTGCGAAACTGTCGGCCATTGCTTCTTTCTTTTGCCCCTGCAGGGCGTAAAAATGCGGGGATATCGTCATCGGGGGCGCTACCCCCGCCTAAGATCTTACTCCCCTGCGGGGTTTTTCCTTCTCCCTCTCAAATCATCCGCAGTGCAGGAATCGCTCCACCAGGGCGAGGGTCTTCTCGCTGTCCTTGCCGATGTCGGCACGGAGGGTGCGGTCGCCGAAGGCGCGGAGCTGCTTGAGGATACCGTCGATAAGCTGGGACGCGAAGATACCATCCTGCTCGTAGAGGGCGCGGTCGCGCTCCAGCAGGTCGGCACTGGCGGCGCAGCTGTCGGGCAGCACGTCGAGTTTGGCGAGGATGTCCTCATGCTCGAAGATGTTCACACTCACATAGCGGTCCTTGGCATACTGCACGGCGTTCTCCATTTCGAAACCGTGGCGTGCCGCCACCGTCATACCCGCCAGCAGCAGGTACACGTTGGCACTGCCGTCGGGGGTGCGCAGTTCGATGGTCTGCTTGTAGCTGAAATCCACCTCGTTGTTCTTCTCCAATGGGTTGCAATGAGCCATCATGTTGCCGCTACCCTTGGTCCAACCCAGCGGCACACGCACCATCGCGCTGCGGTTGCGGTCGCCCCAGCAGATGTTGGTGGGAGCCTCTTGGTGGGGTACCAGACGGAAG
>JAEEGH010000828.1_pt1 | contig 95754 bp, 83 predicted proteins | sample 9134181 | NCBI WGS metagenome assembly JAEEGH01 (sample SAMN16246544, study PRJNA631951) | gut metagenome | biome: gut microbiome; feature: rumen; material: DP-attached | host: Bos | place: Iran: Karaj | collected 2018-10 | reverse complement strand
TAGCCGCTCTGACAGTTTGAGACAATGTAAAGCTTGAACTTGTTGGCGAGCGCCTCTATCGTTTGGCGGACTTTGGGATAAGCGATGTCCTCTTGGTTTTCTTTTATCGCTTCCTGCTCGCGCTGGCAGCACTTTTCCATCAAAACGTTTTTTTGCTCTTGCGTAAGGTTTGGCCACAAGTCGTCGGCGATGACGTTCATCGGCTTTCCGAATTCTTTTTGCAAGGAGGCGGGATCCGTCAAAGCGGCGTCGTATCCGCAATCGGCTATCGCCTTGTTCCACGCTCCCGAAACCACGCCGGTGGTGTTCCATATCGTTCCGTCAATGTCCAAAATAATTCCGTCAGTTTTTATCGCCATTCCGCCATAATAAAATAAAACTGATTGAAAAGCAACACGTCTTTCGTTATAATTAAAGAATGAGCGAAAATGTCCAAAACGAATACGACTTTATTTCTATCGGAGCGGGAGCGGCAGGCCTTGCGGCCGTACAATACGCGGCGCGCTCGGGACTAAAGGCGCTGGCGCTGGACCTTTCGGTCGCGGGCGGCCAAGTCCTAAAAATCGCGGGCTTGGAAAACTACCCCGGCGTTTTTCCCGCGGCAAACGGCTTTGCTTTTATTCAAACGATGCAGGAACAGGCCAAAGCCTTTGGAGCGCAAATCCAAAGCGTCCAAGTAAAATCAATCGACAAAATCAAAGATAAATTTGAAATCGAAACTTCAAAAGGAAAATACTCCGCAAAGGCTGTCGTTTTGGCGACCGGAGCGGAACACAAGAAACTCGATGTTCCCGGCGAGAAGGAACTTGAAGGCCGAGGAGTCAGCTACTGCGCCGTTTGCGACGGCCCGCTTTTTAGGAACAAGACAATTTTTGTAATCGGAGGCGGAGACGCCGCTTGCGACGAAGCCAACTATCTTTCGCAGCTGGCCGAAAAAGTTTTTTTGGTCCACCGCCGCGACCAATTGCGCGCCCAAAAGGCCGTCGCCGACAGAGTTTTGGCCAACCCAAAAATCACGGTATTGTGGAACAGCGTTGTCCAAGAAATCAAGGGCGGCCAAAGGGTTGAGTCAATCGTTTTAAAAAACGTCCAAGACGGGTCACTAACCGAAATGCCCGCCGCGGCAGTTTTTGTCAGCGTGGGAATGCTTCCTAAAAACGAATTGATCTCAATGCTAAAAACGGACCAGGCCGGATACATCGTCACCGACGAAAAAATGCAAACCACGATTCCCGGCCTATACGCGGCGGGCGACGTTCGTTCCAAACCCTTCCGCCAAGTTGTCACGGCCACAAGCGACGGAGCGATCGCGGCCTTTGAAGCGGCGGAATACATTCGGAGCCTGAATTAAAAATGAAAGCCGCCATAACAAAAATGTCCAAAAGCAAAAATTATTTCCAGGCCAAAAAAACCGCCGCCTCGTTCGCGACGGCGCTTGCTTTCGCGTTGGCGCTTTTGCTTGCGTTCCCCAAAAACGCAGCCGCGCAAGACGACATAAACTTTTGGAGCGACTACCCCAACGAAGAATTGGCCGACGCGCTTGTGGCCAGAATGAGCGACGAAGAATTATATTCGCAAATCTTGATGTTCGGTTGGGCGGGCGCGGAGCCGAGCGACCTTTTAAACGAATGGGTCTCGTCGCGCGGCTTGGGAAGCGTAAAAGTTTTTGGCTGGAACACGGACAACACGACGCTTGTTGCGCGTTCGGTTAAAACGCTGCAGCAAAAGGCGCAAAAGCGAAAGCTGCAAATACCGCTCTTTGTCGCCACCGACCAAGAAGGCGGCTGGATCCGCCACGTTAAGGGAAACACATCCATCACGCCCGGCAACTTGTCGATCGGCGCGAGCGGCTATCCTTACGACGCGTATTACTCCGGCTATTACATCAACCGAGAAATCGCCGCGCTTGGCATCAACATGAATTTCGCGCCGACAATCGATTTGTACACTGACAAAAATTCCACGATCATCGGAACGCGCTCCTTTGGAGAGAACGCTCGCATCGCGGGAATCCTTGGAGCGGCTTGGGCAAAGGGCTGCCTAGACGCCGGCGTGATTCCGACGGCAAAACATTTTCCGGGCCACGGCGACACGCAAAACGACTCGCACCTGTTCCTGCCCAGCATCAACATCGACCAAAAAACTTTTGAGAACCGCGAGTTGGTTCCGTTTAAATATTTGATACAAAACGACGTTCCGGCGATAATGAGCGGACACTTAAGCTTTCCGCAACTGCGCCCCAACGGCGAGCCGGCCAGCCTTAGCGAATATTTTTTGACCGACATTTTGCGAAAGCAAATGGGCTACAAGGGGCTTATCATCACGGACGACATGATGATGAACGGAGCCACAATGTACGCGGGCTCGGTCTCCCGCGCGTTTAAGATGGCGATCGACGCGGGAAACGACATCGTGATTTCTTCCACCACCGCGCAGCTTGACGAGCCGCTTTGGACCGGCGTAATCGCTTCGATGAAGCGCGACACAGACTTTAGGCAAAAGGTCGTGACCGCCGCCCGCCGCGTAATCCTTGCAAAGCTGAACTATTACAAGGGCAAGAACACCGCTCCCCTTTACCCTGACGAAAACCAAATCGACCAGCGCATCCCCGACAAGGAAGGCCAAAAATTTTTCTTGGACCAAGCCTGCCGTTCCATCACCGCTCTAAAAAAGAAGTCGCTTCCCTTTACAAAAGAGTCCGCGGGAAAAGTTTTGCTTTGCGGAAGCGAGCCGCAATTTTTTAAGGCTGGAAAAGAGCGCTGGCCCAATAGCGGAGAGTTCCGCTTTAACTACGCGATGGGCCCCAACGAAACTCAATGGGCCGCCGAAAACATCTTGTCAACGGCGCAAGGCTACGACACAATCATAATGTGCGTGGCCGACCAAAACAGCGCGGCCGTCGCCAAAAGCCTAAGCGCGATCGCCGGCAGAAAGCGCGTCGTCATCTTTGCGATAATGTCTCCGGTGCTGGTAAAAGACTTTGACTGGGCCGACACAATTCTTTTGGGCTACTCCTATTCGCCCTACGCGTTGGAAGCCTTGGTCGGAGCGGCCGCCGGCGAATTCGTTCCGCCGGGAACGGAACCGATCAACTAACCAAAGCACGGCTACGTTCCGTCAGCGCGCGCAAAAGGTCAAAGTCCGTCGCGCTTGTAAGCAAAACCGTTATCCAATGCTTTTTGTTCATATGGTAGGCGGGAAAAATCGTTTTATTGTCAACAAGGCTCGCGACGCGCTCCGGATCCGCCTTTAGGTTTACCGAAAAAACTTTTTTGTCGTTTGGAAGCCCCAGATTTTTGTAACTGATTTCCATCACAAGCGCAAACCATTTTTTATTTGGACAGCGGAAAACCGCCGCGTCGGAATAACGCTTTCCTGCCCCGTCTTGTTCCGCCCACGGAAAATCCGCCTTGCATTTAAATTGGCGCTCGATAAAGTCAACGTATTTTTTGTGAATGTCTTTTGACTCAAAGCAACGCGCGCAAAAGTCGTCAACGATTTTTTGGACTTCTTCCCTAACAGCCGCGACAAAAGCTCCGCGTGCCCTTGCCATGTCAAAGGGAGCGTAAAGCTCATCCGTGGCGGAATCGTAAACTTGCGCTGTCAAAGTTTCTCCGCAAATCGCAAGCGTCGCGTAAAAGTCGCCGCCCGCAATAGTCTTTTTGCAAACATAAGAGCCCTCGCGTTTTTTAAATCCAAAGTCCGCGAACTTTTCTTTTAGCGGCTTTGCGGAAGAAAAAATGTAGCTGTAGTCCATAGGAAGTTACGCGGTAACGGACGCTTGCGCTTCTTTTTGAAGCTGCAACACTTGCTCAATGGGAAGGTTGAGGGCTTGGGCGATTTGTTCTGGAGTCAAAACATTCATGGCAAGAAGATTTTTGGCGCTTTCCAAAGCATGCTCTTCCCTGCCCCTGTTATATGAGCGAGTCTTTTCGCGTTCCCAGTCCATATACTGCTTCCTCCATTGAGTGTTGCGCTTGGCGTTGTCCACAAGCTTCTTGACTTTGTCCGTAAAAGCGTCGCAACTTTTATTGCTTGCGACCATTTGCAGAAACGCCTTTTGCCTTTCATTCAACAGTTTATCACAGTTTTGGGAAATAAAAAAGTATTTGTAGGCCCTGTCGTTCATTTTTATTTTTGGATCTTCACGACACAAATTTTCAAAAGTGTACTTTGCAAGCCCTTTGTCAAAAACATCGTCAATACAAATAAATACGATGAACGAAGTCCTAAGTTCCTTGTAATCCTGTCCAGATTTTAACAAATCCACATCAATCACGCCTTGATAATAGCGGGCGCGCTCAGGCAGTTCCTTTGTGTCTTTGGCCTGAAGCTCTATATTGTAAACCTTTTGTCCGCCGGCATCCTTTGCGTAAACGTCCATTCGGATTCCTTTGCTTCCAAAATCGACATTGACTTCCTCCTCTTGGCTCATTTCAATTTTTTCGATTTTGAACTCAAGCAAGATTTCCAACAATTCCTGACAAACATCAGGATTATTCCTCATAACTTTGTAGAAAATAAAGTTATTTGCGATGGTGGCTTTTTCCCACTTTTCTTCAGGCGTCTCTTCGCGCGCATTTTCCATATAAACTCCTTTTGCTTTACGCAATGTTTTTTCATACATATAGATAGAGTTTTTTTTAAAGAGTTTGGCTTTTTTTTGAGGAAAAATTGAAAAATTTTTATTTTTTTTCAAAAATGCGCTATAATAACACCTAGGATGGCCAGCCATATGATTTATGATTTTTCTGACGACGATTTTATTCTCCCGATGAGCGACAACATGGGAATAAACTCGGATGGCGAACTTCGCATGCGCATGGGCGACAATCTTTCCTTTGACTTGGACAGCGGCGACATACACTTTACAAGCCCTTGGAAGAAAAGCGACGGCCTCTTTTCTGACGACGACGATTCCAACAACGGACTTTGGGGATAAGAATGGGCTGCGGTCGCGTTTTGCTGTGCATTATTTTTCCTCCGCTTGCGGTGCTGGACAAGGGCTGTGGCTCAATCGTCATCGTCACTCTGCTCACTTGCTGCGGCTGGGTTCCAGGCGTAATCGGAGCGTTGGTGATAAATAATAAGTAGTTTAATAAGACGCGGAATTTATGATATAATAAATGCTGCCAAAATCAAGAATGGACTTATTTTATGTCTTTATTAAACAAATTATTTGAAAACAGCAAGAATTCCACTCCCAACAACGAAAACGCAAAGACTATTCTTGAGCTAAATGAATTCATAGAGAAACTTCTAGGCACAGATTCATATATTGCAAAAAGCGAATATCTAAAAAAAATTGATTCTTCTAAAGAGGTTGTAAACTATTTCAACCAATTGAAAAATGACGGTTTACTTTCAGATTTTTGCAAAAAGAACAAAACATCTGAAAACACAATTCTTACAGCTCTAAAAAATTATTCAGACATAGAAGAACTGGTTACAAAACACAATAGTGATTTTATTCAACAAAAACTGAAATCCGAAAAAGACTATCTTGACACAATTCTGAAAGACGTTGATCCAAACATCATGCTTGACGACGACCAACGCAAAGTCGTTTTGACGGATGAAGATTACTGTCTTGTAATTGCAGGAGCGGGAGCCGGCAAGACGACAACAGTAGCCGCAAAAGTGAAATATCTTGTTGAAAAGAAAAATATTGATCCATCAGAAATTCTTGTAGTCTCTTTTACAAACAAAGCAGTAGGAGAACTAAAAGAAAGAATACAAAAACAACTAAAAATCGACTGTCCAATTACAACTTTTCATTCAACAGGAAATGCAATTCTCCATAAAGAGAGTGAAGAAAAACTGAATATTGTTCAAAACGAAAAACTGTATTTCGTGCTTGAAGATTATTTTAGAGATTCAGTTTTACAAAATAAAAAACTCGTTGATGATTTGGTAAAATTCTTTGCAACTTATTTTGACGCGCCAATTCAAGCGAAAAACAAAGAGGAATTGTATGAAAGACTCGCCTCATCTAACTTTTCCACGCTCAAAAGTGAACTTGGCGAAGTTGACTATCAAAATGAATTAAAGAACTCTCGCGATAAAAAACATACTACAATACAAAACGAAGTTTTGCGTTCACAAGAAGAAGTCCAAATCGCAAACTTTTTATATTTAAACAATATTGAATACGAGTATGAACCTCGCTACAAATTCAACATCGAAGGGGCGAAGAAACCTTATACGCCAGACTTTTTGATTAGGCAAAATGAAAAAGAAGCATACATTGAACATTTTGGAATAAAACAATCAGGTCACAGCGATCGCTACTCGAAAGAAGAACTTGAAAAATATAAAAAAGCCGTACACGACAAAGTGGATTTGCACAAGCAACATGGAACGACACTTCTTTACACATTCTCTGAATTTAATGACGGCAGGCCCTTGCTTGACCATTTAAAAGACCAGTTAGAAAAAGCCGGTTTTAATTTAACTCCACGTGACAATAAAGAAGTTATGCAAAAAATTTCAAGCCTAGATGGAAGCAGATACGTCAGAAAGCTCATAAACCTCGTGGACAGATTTATATCCAACTTTAAGACGAATGGTTATTCTGCAGAACAATTTGATAATTGGGCAACACAATCCAAAAATGTGCGCACAAAACTTTTTCTTGGAATATGCAAAGAATGCTATCTTGAATACGAACGATATTTGCACAAAAACAATGCCATAGATTTTTCTGACATGATTAACAAATCTGCCAAATTATTAAAAGAATCAGAAAACGTCAGAGAACAAATAAGTTTTAAATACATTATTGTAGATGAATATCAAGACATTTCACGACAACGTTTCGATTTAGTGGGAGCTTTGCATGATGTTACCAATGCAAAAATTGTTGCAGTAGGCGATGACTGGCAATCGATTTACGCTTTTAGCGGGTCTGACATAACTTTATTTACAAAATTTTCCGAAATAATGGGCTATGCGCAACTTTTGAAAATTACCAAAACATACAGAAACTCGCAAGAAGTTATAGATATCGCTGGAAGTTTCATTCAGAAAAACACATCTCAAATTACAAAAACTCTTAAATCGCCAAAAACAATAAATGATCCTGTAATCATTTACACTTACGATTCAAAACCCAAAAAATATGGCGGCAATCCGAACAACAACCTCGCGAAAGCCTTAGAGACAGCAATCGAACAAATTCTCGCTTTTAACAAAGCAGAGGGAAAAGACCCTAAAAAGCAAGAAATTCTATTGCTTGGACGATTTGGATTTGACGGCAAAAATCTGGAACGCTCAAGTTTATTTGAATACAATGACTATGGCAATAAAGTAAAATGCCTCAAGTATCCTGACCTAAAAATTTCATTCATGACAGCGCATGCATCAAAAGGCTTAGGATACGATAATGTCATTATAATTAACTGTAAAAACGAAACATATGGATTCCCATCCAAGATAGAAAATGATCCCGTTTTAAATTTCGTTGTAAAACGTGATGATTCGATAGAAGCTGCGGAAGAACGAAGACTTTTTTACGTCGCAATGACTCGCACAAAAAACAGAGTATTTTTCATCGCTCCAGAAAAAAATCCATCTGAATTTCTTCTTGAAATAAAGCATGATTACAAAAATGTCGTTCTAAAGGGTGAATGGAACGATGAGCTAAAAGATTTTACAAGTTTTAAGAAGGCTTGTCCAATGTGCGGCTATCCATTGCAACACAAAATAAAATCAGCTTATGGCCTCAATTTGTGGATCTGTATGAACGATCCAGAAGTTTGCGACTTTATGACAAACAAAATAGAGGCTGGAAAACTTTCCATTCAAAAATGCGACAAGTGTGATGGTTACTTAATTGCAAGACAACAAAAAGACGGCCGTTACTTTTTGGGATGCACCAATTACACATTTGATGGAAAAGGCTGTGACAATGTAATTTGGAATGAAGATTATTACCGACTAAATGGGCTCTCGCCAGAACCAGCACCCAAAAAGGAAATTCCCAAAGGTTTCGACCCCAAAAAAGCTAAGTAAATCTTCCTCCCTCGCGTTAGGGATGCGCAAGGCGCGTAGCGTTGCGAAACGCAGTGGAGCAATGCAGCGAAAGCGGAACCTGGAGCAGCCCGGCCGACGCGCGCGGCGGCAACGCCCGTCTCCCTTGTCCACGCCTCCCCTCTTGCGCTAATATAACCCTATGAACGAAATCTACGACTTCATAAAAAAATGCGGGGTGTATTACCTTGCAACGATGGACGGCGACCAGCCTCGCGTCAGGCCCTTTGGAACGATCGACTTGTTCGACGGAAAGCTTTACATTCAGACTGGAAAGTCCAAGGACGTTTCAAAGCAGCTTGCGGCCAATCCCAAGGCGGAGCTTTCTTGCTTTGACGGAGCGGCGGGAACATGGCTTCGCGTGGCGGGCCAGCTTGTGAACGACGACCGGGTGGAAGCGAAAAAGCACATGCTCGACAACTACCCGGACCTTCGCAGAATGTACGACGAAAACGACGGCAACACGCAAGTCCTTTACTTTAAGGACGCGACGGCGACGTTCGCCAGTTTTACAGCCGCGCCAAAAGTCATTAAGTTTTAACCAAAATTTTTTAGGAGTTTTTTATGCCGATGATTCAAGCAAAGGTGACGATGGAGTTGCCGCAGGAAAAGCGCGACGTTCTCAAGGCCGAATTTGGAAAAGCGATCAGCCTTATGAACAAGCCCGAAAGCTATCTTATGATCGACCTTTCGGACAAGGCCGACTTGTATTTTGGCGGAAAGAAATTGGACAAGGGCGCTTACGTCGAAATTAAAGTTTTAGGGAACGTTGACGCCGGCGCTTCTAGCAAAATGACGGCGCGCGTTTGCGAAATCCTGCAAGCGCAGTTGGGCATTCCGGGCGACGCGGTTTACGTAAGCTACTTTGGAACTTCCAACTGGGGCTGGAACGGAAGCAACTTTTAGGCGCGATGATTTTTGACCTGAGCGTCGTAATAAAGGCGCAAGAAGAAAGCGACAAAAATTTAATTCAAAAAAAACTCAACGCGGCGCTTAGACAAAAATATTCTGGCGACGAGCGGGCCGAATTTGTCTTTGTAAAAAAATCGATCGACGCGCGGCACGGCCAGCTAAAGCTTTGCCTGCGCTACAAAGCGTATGTCGGCCAAAAACCCGGCCAAGCCCAAAAAGAATTTTCGTGGCGCAAAGCGGACGGCGATAAAAAAGTCGTTGTAGTCGGAAGCGGCCCCGCCGGACTTTTTGCCGCCCTAAAACTTTTGGAGCGCGGAGTCCAACCAATCATAATCGAGCGCGGCCGGCCAACCAACGAGCGAAAGCGCGACATCGCCGCCATCAGCGTAAAAGGCGTCGTTGACGCCGACAGCAACTACTGCTTTGGCGAAGGCGGGGCCGGCACTTTTAGCGACGGAAAGCTTTACACGCGCAGCAACAAGCGCGGAAACATCGACGAGATTTTGCAGATTTTCGTTCATTTTGGAGCGGATCAAAAAATTCTCACAGACGCGCATCCGCATATCGGGACAAACAAACTCCCGCAAATCATCAACAACATGCGACAAAAAATTGTGGAGTTGGGCGGAGAGTTCCACTTTGAAAGCCGCGTCGTGGATTTTATCATTGACGGAGCGAACGCAGCCAAAAATGTCCGCGGCGTTGTGGCGCAGACGCCGGACGGATCAAAAAAATTCTTGGCAGACGCGGTGATTTTGGCCACGGGCCATTCCGCCGCGGACATCTACGAAATTATAGCGCGCGCAAGCCCCCAATCTTTGGAAGCAAAAACATTCGCCGTCGGCGTCCGCGTGGAGCACCCGCGCGAATTGATCGACACAATCCAATACCACGGAAAACGCGGCCAGACAAATCTTGGAGCCGCCGAATACCGGCTTACAACGCAAGTCCAAGGCCGCGGCGTTTACTCTTTTTGCATGTGCCCAGGCGGCTTTGTCGTTCCGTCGGCGACCGGCCCTGAAGAAATCGTCGTCAACGGCATGAGCGCCGCCGAGCGCAATTCCGCTTGGTCCAACGCGGCCATCGTCGTGGAAACCAGGCCGGAGGACGTCGCGGATTTTGGCCCTGCGACCGATCCGCTTTCCGGCTTGCGCTTTAGGCGCTGGCTGGAGCGGGAGACGTGGCGGCAGGGCGGCGCGAGTCTTGGCCTTGAAAACAATCCCAATTCCAACGCGGCTCCGGCCCAGCTTATGGTTGACTTTTTAGCGGGCCGGCCAAGCCAAACGCTCCCAAAAAGCAGCTACACGCCGGGCTTGGTTCCCAGCCGCTTGGACCAATGGCTGCCCCAATTTATTGGAGAACGGCTAAAAAAAGGCTTTAAGGCCTTTGACAAAAACATGAAAGGCTTTATAAGCCCGGACGCCCTTTTAATCGCCAGCGAAACCCGTACTTCCACGCCCGTCCGCATTTTGCGCGACAAGGCTAGTTTTGAGTGTTTGGGCCTTAAAAACCTTTACCCCTGCGGCGAAGGAAGCGGCTGGTCGGGCGGAATCGTCTCCAGCGCCATGGATGGCCAAGCGTGCGCGCAAAAAATTCTTGATTTTTAAATATGTTAGCGCTAGAATTATCCTATTGTGATAAAAAAACATTTTTGGATACTTATTTCATTTTTAGCACTTAATGCTCTCCTTGCCCTTTTCATAGTTCAAGAGAGGAACTATGTAAACCAGGCAAAAGACATCGCCGTTCAATTTAAGGCTAATTTCTTAAAGGATTCCGTCACAAACTTTATCCACGAGTTTGAACGGAATAGAGAAGACTCAATCGAAAATTTTGACTTCGCCGTTTCGGAGCGCGAAAACAACTTGGCGCAAACCTTGGCCTACGCCTATTCGGTCAACGCGGTTCAATCGATCGTGGACAGAACCTTCACTTCCAACGACGCTCGCGGAATGTGGGGCTATGCCCTGGTCGTAGGCCTTGACGAGCAAATCGCCTTGTCTCAAAACGTTCCCGACGACTGGGACAAAACAACCCGTACTTTGGACGGAATCTTTTGCGCCTGGCGCGAGGTCGAAAATCCCGTGGGCCGCTTTTACTTTGGAATCACGCAGGAACATCTTTACAACACGATGGTTTCAATCGTAAGGTCAAAAGTCTACGACTCGCACTTTGTCGAAGAAACTTATTATTGGGTCAACCAAGTCTTAAACTACAAGGGCGGAAAAGACTACGCCGTCCGCTTGATCCACCCCAACCCCCGCTCGTCGGAAGGCATGATGCTTTCCACAGACATGCAGGACGCAATCGGCGACCGCCCCTACGAAACCGAGTTGGAAGGAATCAACAAAGACGGAGAAGTTCTCAGCTCCTACTACTTTAAGAAAAAGGATTCCGACAACTTTGCCCGCAAAATCACTTACGCCAAATTGTACAAGCCCTACAATTGGATTGTCTGCATGGGCTCCTACTACGACGACATTTACGACTACGTCGACACAATGAACAAAGTCCGCGGAAAGTCAATGATGAGAATCGCGCTTCCCTTGGTAATCATTTTGGACCTTTTGGCGGCCTTCTTTATCGTACGGCTGTTTTACACCGAACGAAAGGAAAACAACGATGCAAAAAGGCAGCTTAACCGCGACCAATTGACAGACGCCGACTCAAGGGCGTCCGGCGAGCGAGAGCTTAAGAAAAAATTCAACGAGTTCAAATCCACAAAAGAAAGCCCAGCCATAATGATTATGGACGTTGACAACTTTAAGACAATAAACGATTCCTTTGGCCGCGAAACCGGCGACTTTGTCTTGATTCAAATCGTAAACATTTTCTATGAGCAAAGCCGCGTCAGCGACATTTTGATTCGTTGGGAAGGCGACCAATTTGTGGCCATCTTTAACGGAATGCAAAAGTCCGTTTGCTGGACCTACGCTCAAAAATTGCTTGAAGCGATTTCGCAAAAGAACATTCAATACAAAGAAAGGCATGTTCAAGCCACAGTTTCTTTAGGCTTCTCGTTCTTCAATGAAGGAGACAAAACACATCTTCAAGTTTTGGAGCGCGCGCAAAACGCGATGCTGGAAGCCAAGGGCGCTGGAAAGAACAGAGCAAGAGTAGACTAATGCAAGCAACCGGTCAAACCGACCCGCGCGAAAAAACAATCGCGCGGGTTTCTCTTATAAGCATATTGGCAAACGTGACGCTGGCGGCCTTTAAGGCTGTGGCGGGATTGGCGGCTTCGTCAATCTCGATCATCCTTGACGCGGTCAACAATCTTTCGGACGCGCTTTCGTCAATCATAACGATAATCGGAATAAAGCTGGCCGGAAAAAAGCCCGACAAAAAGCATCCTTACGGCCACGGCAGAATCGAATACATCAGCGCAAGCATTATCAGCGCGATCATTCTTTACGCGGGCTTTACGGCCTTAAAGGAATCGATTGTAAAAATAATCCACCCTACGCGGCCAAACTATTCCAACCTAACATTGATTATTTTGGCAACCGCGATTTTGGTAAAGCTTTTGCTTGCGTCTTTTGTAAAAAAGGCCGGAAAAAAAGCGATGAGCAAGGCCTTGGAAGCTTCGGGCGACGACGCCAGGAACGACGCGCTTTTGTCCGCTTCGGTTTTGGCCAGCGCGCTTGTGATGAGATTTTTTGGCCTTTCGCTTGAAGCTTATGTCAGCGTTTTGATTTCTGTCTTTATCATCAAAAGCGGAATCGAAATGTTAAAGGACACCTTTGACGACATTCTTGGCGCGCGCGTCTCCAGCAACACCGCAAAAGCGATTAAAAAAACTGTTTGCCAGGTTCCCGGCGTGTACGGCGCCTACGACTTGTTCCTTAACGATTACGGCCCCAAGCGCTTGCAAGGTTCCATCCACATAGAAGTTGACGACACGATGACCGCCGCGCAAATCGACGAGCTTTCCAACAAAGTTATGCTGGAAGTCTTTAACAAGCACGGAGTGATTTTGACTGCGGTGGGAATTTATTCGCGCAACACAAACGACCAAGAAGCGACGGCAGCAAAAGAAAAAGTCCTTAACATCTTGGAAAACTACAAAGACGTTTTGCAAATGCACGGCTTTTACCTTAACAGAGAAGTAAAGATCATAAAGTTTGACGTAATAATTTCTTTTGAGGCCAAAGACCGCGAGGCCGAGTACGCCCAGATTTTGCAAGAGGTTTCAAGAGAGTTTCCCGGCTACAGCGTAAAAATCAACCTTGACACCGACATGTCAGACTAGCGGCGCGACAAACTAAAAAAATTTTTTAAAATCCTATTGACACTTTTTTTCATTAGCGCTATAAATCACAGCATAAGACGATGAGGTCGCAGGAACTGGGTGTTCCCGCGACCTTTTTTTCTTTAAACGGCGATGGGGCCGGACTTTTCGCGCGAACGCGTGGCGCGGAGGTCTGGCCCCGTCGTTTTTTTTTACTCTAGGAGGAAACGTTATGAGTGAAGTTTGGAGCGTATGGTTCCTAATCGGCGCCGCTCTTGTATTCTTTATGCAATGCGGTTTTGCCATGGTCGAAACAGGTTTTACGCGAGCAAAGAACGCGGGAAACATCATCATGAAAAACTTGATGGACTTTTGTATCGGAACTCCGATGTTCATGCTCTTGGGCTTTGGCCTTATGATGAGCGAGAACTATTTATTCGGCGTTATCGGAAAGCCCAACTTGCAGCTTTTCACAAACTTTGCCGACCTTGACTGGTCAAGCTTTGTGTTCAACTTGGTCTTCTGCGCCACAGCCGCCACAATCGTTTCCGGCTCAATGGCGGAACGCACTAAGTTCAGCGCATACTGCATTTATTCCGCGGTAATCAGCGCGGTCGTATACCCGATCGAAGCCGGTTGGGTTTGGAACAGCCAAGGCTGGTTGGTTCAGCTTGGATTCGTTGACTTTGCCGGCGGAGCGGCAATCCACTCTGTAGGCGGTGTCGCCGCTTTGATTGGCGCCATCTTCCTTGGTCCCCGCATCGGAAAATACGATTACGACAAGAACGGCAAGGTCACAAAGGCCCACGCCATTCCCGGACACTCTCTTACGCTTGGCGCTTTGGGAACGTTCATCTTGTGGTTCGGTTGGTACGGATTCAACGGCGCCGCTTGCACCCAGTTGGAAGGCGTTGGCGGACTTGCGGCCGTTTTCACAACGACGACAATCGCTCCGGCTGTTGCCGCCATCACAACAATGTTCTTTACTTGGTTCAAGAACGGAAAGCCTGACGTTTCAATGACATTGAACGCCTCGCTTGCGGGCCTTGTCGCCATCACTCCGACTTGCGCCACGGTTGACGCTCTTGGAGCGACAATCATCGGCATCGTTGCCGGCATCATCGTAGTAATCGTTGTAGAAGGCTTGGACCTCAAGCTTCACATCGACGACCCGGTTGGAGCCGTAGGCGTTCACCTTGCCAACGGCATTTGGGGAACTTTGTCTGACGGTTTGTTCAACGTAGAGAGCGGCGTTTTCTACGGCGGCGGATTCGGACACCTTGGCGTTCAGGCCTTGGGCGAATTTACAATCGTCGCTTGGACGACAGTGTGCATGATAATCACGTTCACTTTGATTAAAAAGTTCCACGGCCTTCGCGCCAGCCGCGAGGAAGAGGTCATCGGCCTTGACAAGTTGGAGCACGGAATCGACAGCGCTTACGGCGGATTCATCATGGCTCCGCAAGTTATGACAGGCGGAGAGGCCGGAATCGGAGGACTTAGCGCCGCCAACCTTTCCGAAGTCACTGGCGACGTTCCTGTTGAGAAGGCCGTTCCTGTAACAAAGGCTTCAAAAAAGCCCGGCGCCAAGTTCCATATGGTTACGATTATCACTCGCGCCAGCAAGTTCGACGAGCTTAAGAGCGCGATGAACGACATCAGCGTTACCGGCATGACGGTTACAAACGTTTTGGGTTGCGGCGTTCAGCACGGACACGTGCAAAAGTACCGCGGCGTAGAAATGGAAATGAGCTTGCTGCCTAAGATCAAGGTTGACATCGTAGTAAGCGAAGTTCCAGTTGACCTTGTAATCAGCGCCGCAAAGGAAGTTTTGTACACCGGCCACATCGGCGACGGAAAGATCTTTGTTTACGACGTTCAGAACGTCATCAAGGTTCGCACCGGCGAAGAAGGCTACGAAGCCTTGCAAGACTAGCCCATAATATAAGTAAAAATATCTTGGTCCGCCTTACTCCTGGGGCGGGCCTTTTTTTGCCCTAAAAAAATATGAAAATGAAAACCGTTTTCATATTGACAAAAAGCTGAAAATTCCTCATAATGCGGCATATGAAAAAACAAATCAAAAAAATCGCCGCCATTATCGCGGCCCTAACTCTCAGCGCCGCGGCTTTCGCCGCCTCCAAAAAATCCATCGTTTGCGTGTCTTATCCCGAGTACGATTGGGTAATGAACATTCTCGGCGACAAGGCCGCAAACTTTAACGTCACGCTCCTTCAAAACAACGGAACGGACTTGCACAGCTACCAAGCCTCAATCAAGGACATCGCGAAAATTTCCGTTTGCGACATGCTGGTGTTTGTAGGCGGCGAAAGCGACGAATGGATAGAAAAAGCCGTCGCCGAGGCCAAAAACAAAAACATGATTGTAGTGAACATGATGGAAGCGCTTGGCGACAAAGTCAAGGAAGAGGAAGTCGTGGAAGGAATGCAGGCCGAGGAAGAAGAGGAAGAACACAAGCATGAACATGATCACGACCACAACCACGAAGGCCACCATCACCACCACGACGAAGTTGAGTACGACGAGCATGTTTGGCTTTCTTTAAGGAACGCCGCAGCGCTTGTCCAAACGCTCGCGCAAAAAATTTCCGCGCTTGATTCCGCCAACGCCGCCGCCTACAAGGCTAACGCCGCCTCTTACGCAAAAGAGCTTCTTGACCTTGACGCACAGTGCAAGAAAGCTGTTGCGGCGGCCGCAAAGAAAACGATTTTGTTCGGCGACCGCTTCCCCTTCCGCTACTTGGCCGACGACTACAATCTTAAGTATTACGCGGCCTTTGTAGGCTGCAGCGCGGAAACCGAAGCCAGCTTTGAAACGGTGATTTTCCTTGCCAAAAAGGTTGACGAGCTTGGCCTCAACGCCGTTCTTACGATAGAAAAGAGCGACAAAAAAATCGCCAAGACAATCGTTTCCAACACAAAAAAGAAGAGCGCGGAAATCTTGGAAATGGATTCGCTCCAATCCATCACCCAAAAGGACATCAAGGCCGGCCGCTCTTACCTTTCCGCTATGAAGAACAACCTTGAAGTTCTTAAAAAGGCGCTTCGCTAATCAAGCGCAAGGAGGCAATGCATGAAAAAAATATTTTTCGCAATCGCGGCGCTTTTCTTTGCGGCCCTTTTCGCTCCGACAGCGCAAGAAGTTCCTTTTGCGTCGCGGCCTCCAAAAATGTCTCCCGGTCAAAAAATTGACTGGGACTTTACCAAAATGAATTTCAACATGGCAAGCGGCCTTGTCTTTGACATGATGGTTGACCCGCAAAAGTACAAGGACAAGACTGCCAAAATCAAAGGGCAATTCGCAAGCGACGTCCACCAAGGAAAGCGCGTGTTCGCCGTCTTTGTTTGGGACGCCACCGGCTGCTGCCCGACCGGCCTCAACGTTCTTCCGCTTGCAAACAAAAAATATCCCGCCGACTTTCCCGCCGACGGAAGCCTTGTCACCATAACTGGCGTATTGGAAATGGCGAACCTCTTTGGGCAGGAAGACCTCTGCCTTGTGGCCGAGCGCTGGGAATAGCGCAAAACTAGACACGCCAAATCTTTTCATTGTATTATTAATTTAAAAAAGGAACGCAACATGAAAAAAACTTTTGCAACCGCATTCGCAATCTTATTTTCGGTCCTTGCCCTGTCATGCCAAGAAGACAAGTCCATTTACGATTATGGCTTTGGCAGCGCAAAGAAAAACCACTTAATGTACAAAGGCAAGCCTGGCTACGAAATTTCGGAAAGCCCTGCGGATAACATTCAACAAAAATGCGGATACAACAAGCGCTACACTGTGATGAGCGAGCCCATTTCCATCACTTATTTAAAAAATTGGAAGGGAGAAACGCTTGCCAGCGTTATCATATTTAAAAAAACCGACTTGCATCCGCTTGGCGCTTACATCGGAAGTTCCAAAGAAGAATTGTTGAAAGAATTTCCCCTTGGCGACAACGACATCGAGTCAGAAAAAGCGACTTTCTTTAAGTCAGACAAAAAACACAGAATAGAAGTCGGCGCGATTTACGTTGACGGCATTGTGGATGGATTTACAATTCTCAATTGCGAGTATGTAGATAAATTTAAAAAGTCACGTTGATGATTCTGACAATCGTTTTGGCCGAATCAATGCCAGCGACGTTTTCGCGGACAGATCCGTCGGAACCGTCGGGCGAGCCGGAACCAATCAACTCAAACGTCAGCTCTTCTTTTTGTCCCGCCGGAATCAGGGCCTGGTAGACAAGCGAAGGCTGGCCGTTGACGCCTGAATTCTTTTTTGTCCAAGTTGAATTGTAGTCAAAGCTTGCGTTGACTTCCACCTTGATTACGCAAGAAGTGTCGTCGATATTTTGCTTGAAGACAAGGCCGCCTTTGGGAGTGGCGCTAGTCACCGCGTCGATTTCTTTTTCAGCGGGGGAACTGTTCTTGGCGGCGGACTTTTTGGAGTCATGCTTTGAGGCGTGGTACCAAACCGGAAGGGATTCGGGCCGACCTTCTTTAGGGCCAAAAAACCAAGAAAGGCCGCTGGCTTTTTGGGTTACGTAAAGGGTCTTTAAGTAGCGGCCCTGCTCGTCTTCCAACCAAACCGCAAGCTGCGGCTCATGTCCGCTCTTCCATCCGTCGCCCGCTCCAACCGAAAATGTAATTTCTCTTGCATGGGCGAACGCAGCCATTGCGGCAAGCGCGTACAAAGCGATAAAAATTTTCTTCATAAAGAACCTCGTTTTTTTAATTTTTTTTAGGAACGCAAAAGCAAAAAATATTCTATGCCGGCTGTCATGAAGCCGGGGCTTAAAATCGTTAAAACTCTTTTTTCACGATAATCTCAACCTTGTCGCCTTGCAAGTTGACAAGCACATTGTCGGCAAGGTTGGAAATGATTGACTTTTCAAGCTCGTCCCAAATTTCACCCTTTTCCTTGCGGGCCTTTTCTTGATAATCGTTCAACGACCATATGACCGACGAATCGCCGTCTCCTTCTTTAAAAACATCGACGTATATTGCGGGGATTCTCGCCCTTCCGCGCTGATAATCGACAAGCATAAATTGCGCCGCAAGCTTTATCTTTGCCATAATTCCGACGGCGGCGGAGTTTTTTCCGTCAGAAGAAACGGAAATAAGTTTTTTGCGCTTATCCGCCGTAAGAAATTCATTGGGGCAAAGCGAAACGTGAAGGTCAAATTTTTTGCCTTCGCTTTCAATCCAAAAGCTGCCGTCGGAATAGCCGAGCAATTCGGGCAACATTCCAATAAGTTCCTCGGCAAGAAGGGAAAGGCGCAACGCCTCTTTTGCGCCAAGATTGGCGTACTCCGCCGCTTTTTTAGTTTCTGCAATCAAGGCCAAAAGAGAGGCTTCGTCTTTTGTAATTTTTAAAACGTCTGATTTCATTTTTTCTCCCGTATCATTCAGAATAGTCATAGTCTACAGCAATGGAAACTTCATAATCCGCAAAAAGCTTTTGGACCCTTTGCGCAATCTCGTCGCGCAGAGCCTTTTTGTTTTTTGTGTCAAAGTCAATCACCAAGTCAAACTTGACGACCATGTCAACTTTGTCCTTGTAAAAGCCGTGCATTTGCAAGACGTCTTTATATTCGGAAAGAATTTCCTTAACTTTCTTTTTGTCGTTCGCGGTCTCTTGGTTGGCCACATTCGTCGCGTACACAGTTATTCCTATAAGCTCAACGCCCGTGTCATCCAAAACTTTCTTCGCGACGCTCCGTTCAAGCGTGTCAAGATACAAAGCCGTCAGCGACTCGGGAACTTCGATGTGAGCGGAACCCAAAAGGCGGTCTTTTCCATAATCATGTATGACAAGGCAGTACACGCCGTCAATTTCAGGGAATGACTTTATGGATTCTTTTACCGCCTTTGACAATTCCATTGGAACGCGCTCGCCAAGAATTTTGCTAACAGTGCCATAGAGCGTTTCCATTCCCGCCTTGATAATCAAACCCGAAAACACGAGGCCCAAAAAGGCTTCCACATTGAGCCCAGTAAAAATAAAGACAAGGGCTACTATAATAGTTGAGATTGAAATGAAAGAATCGTTGAGCGCGTCTTTTCCGGAAGCGACAAGCGACTCCGATTCAAGTTTTTTTCCCGATTTTATTGTGTAAAGGCCAAACAACATTCGCGCTACAACCGTAAGAGCGATTATTTCAAGCGCGAGCGGGCTGTAATTTGGCGCCGCCGGATGCATGATCTTCTTAACCGATTCGATTACCGAAAACAAACCGGTGTAGCTGATAATTATTCCTATGGCCATGGTGGAAAGACATTCAATTCTGCCATAACCATAAGGATGCTTTCTGTCAGGATCCTTTACCGATAGCTTCACGCCGATAATCGTTATCAGCGGCGCCAGCGCGTCTGTCAAGTTGTTGACAGCGTCAAGCGTTATAGAAGTTGAGACTGAACGAAGTCCAACCACCAACTTTAAACCAGCCAACACTACATTGGCCAGTATTCCTATAACGCTTGTTTTTATTATTTTGCTAGTTCTGTCCAATTTGCTTAGAAGCTTGCGCTTAAAGGTTCACAACCTTTGAAAGGATAGAAACAATTGTGTTAATCGCGTCTTTCTTTTCCGCCTCTCTGTTTTTCTTGCTCTTTGCAAAAAGAACTTGAGCCACGTCAGAAATCAAAACGCCCAAATCTTCAAAAATGTCAATCTGTGAATCTTCAACACTTTCCAAATCCTTTACGGCCGCGTCAACGCGGGCAAGAATTTGCTTAATTTCTTTGTTCATTGCTGTCATAATAAAACCTCTATATTAGTATTTTTATTTTCCGTTCTTGACGGTTAAAGTGGCGCCGATGATGAGCGCGTTCTTTGCCAAAACCAAAAGCCAGTGCAAAACCAAGATTGACGTCCATTCCTTGATGTAGAAAATCAATGTTATGACTGTGACGATTATCCAAAGAACGATTGTGACATATTTTACATAGTCGTCGAACTTTTCAAAATCCATGCCAAAAGCTTTGAGCGCGAACATGATTCCGCAAACGCCCAAAATAATTCCGATGGCAATGCTGATGACAGGCGCGGCCTTGCCAAAAAGCGCGGCGACGGCTGTAATTTCAGCAGACGAAATTGACGAGCCGATTTTTAAAATCAAGCAGGCTGCGGTGACCACAAAGTAAATCGCCAAAGCCAACTGGCACACAAAGATGCCCCAAGTTCTAGGTTGTTTTGCCATAATTACTCCTTGCAAAATTTGATAATTAATTATAAAACTGTTTTTTTCTGCTGTCAAGTTTTATATCTAGTAAAAAATTAAAACTTGACAGAACTTTAGAGCGACAATATACTGTGAAACACATTTCCACAAGGAGGTTTATATTATGACTGGAAAATTTGTTATCGCCAAAGCAAAGAATGATGGCATTTACTTTAATTTGGTTGCCGCCAACGGCGAAATCATCGCGACTTCAGAAGTGTATGAGTCAAAGACGAACGCGCAAAACGGCATCGAAAGCGTGCGAACAAACTGTGTTGCTGGAATTGAAGACCAGACTGTGGACGGTTACGAAACGCTCAAGAATCCCAAGTTTGAAATTTACAAAGACAAGGCCGGCGAATTCCGCTATCGCCTCAAGGCTTCAAACGGCGAAATTATCGCAAGCGGCGAAGGCTACACCACAAAGCAGAGCGTTCAGAACGGCATTGAGTCAATCAAGACAAACGCTCCCACTGCCGAAATCGTGGACAAAACGGCGGAGTAAAATAACGAGCGCCTAAATTAAAAAGCGGCTTTCCATTGCGGAAAGCCGCTTTTTTTTTTGCAAGGAAATTATTTTACTTGGTCGGCATTACCCACGAGACACATGCGTCGCGCCTTCGCGCTCCGCGTTGTGTTAGGGAATTTTCATACACGTCGGACCGCTCTATTGAGCGGATCCGACGAGACACATCCACTCGGCCTGCGCGGCGAGCTCGTCGCCGACGAAGGCTTGGCCGGACTGCTTGATCATGCGGTCGCTGACGCGAAGGTTTTTGATCTCCATGCGGACGGTGTCGCCGGGGCGAACCTGGCGGCGGAACTTTACCTTGTCAACGGTTCCCAAGAAAAAGAGCGAGCCTTCCTTGAACTTTTTTTGGAAGCTCAAGGCGGCTCCTCCGGCCTGCGCCATCGTCTCTACCAAGATTACGCCAGGAACGACCGGGTACTGCGGAAAGTGGCCCTTGAAGAAAAAGTCTTCGTCGGTGAACTTGCGGGTGCTTACGCTGCCCTCGTCGTCGGCGCTTACGATTTCGTCAACGAACAAGAAAGGCTTTCTGTGGGGCAGCAAACTTTCGATATCATTTGTAACGCTCATGCTATTCTCCTACTTTACCTTCTTGATAACCACAACGCCGTTGTGGCCGCCAAAGCCAAGCGTGGCGCTCATCGCGCAGTCGATGTTCATTTCGATTCCTTTGTTGGGAGTGTAGTCCAAGTCGCAGCCGCCTTCGATGTCCGGGTTGTCCAAGTTGATTGTGGGCGGAACAAAGCCTTCAGCGACAGCCTTTGTCGTGATGATCGCTTCAACCGCTCCTGTGGCGCCGAGCATATGTCCTGTCATGCTCTTTGTTGAAGAAATGTGAAGCTTTTTGGCGGCTTCGCCAAAAGCGATTTTAACCATTTGTGTTTCGCCAGAGTCGTTCTTGTGCGTTGAAGTTCCGTGCGCGTTGTAGTACTGAACGTCTTCGGGCTTGATTCCCGCGTCGTTCAACGCCTCTGTCATAGCGGCGGCTCCCTGAAGTCCGTCCGGGTTAGGGGCGGTCAAGTGGTAGGCGTCGTTTGAGCTTCCGTATCCGGCAAGCTCGGCGTAAATCTTGGCGCCGCGCTTTTTAGCGTGCTCGTATTCTTCCAAAACCAAAACGCCGCTTCCTTCGCTCATGACAAAGCCGTCGCGGTCTTTGTCAAATGGGCGGCAAGCTTTTGTCGGGTCGTCAACGCGCGCTCTTGAAAGAGCCTGCAAGGCCGCGAACGAATCAATCGTAAAGCCGTTGATCGCAGACTCCGCTCCGCCGGCAAGGCAAACGTCGCGGCGGCCGCTTCTGATCAAGTCAAGAGCGTCGCCAAGAGCGTCGGTTCCGCTTGAGCAAGCGGTGGCGATTGTGTGGCAAGGTCCGTGGATTCCAAAGGCGATCGCGATGTTTCCGCTGGCCTCGTTTGGAATCAACTGAGGAATCGTCATAGGATTGACGCGCTTTTTGCCAGACTCATACCATTTGATACAGTTGTTTTCGATGACTTCAAAGCCGCCGATTCCAACTCCAAGGTAAATGCCGGCCTTGGCCAAAACGTCGGCGTTGCCAATCAAGCCAGCGTCGTCAAGCGCCATCTTAGCGGCGGCAACGGCGTAGCGAGTGAACAAAGCCATTTTGCGCGCGGCCTGCGCGTCCATGTATTTTTCGGGCTCAAAGTTTTTTACTTGGCCGGCATACTTAATGTTGCTCGGCGTTGTGTCGTAGCGGTCAATCAAAGCGATTCCGCTCTTTCCGGCCTTGATCGCGGCCCAAGTCTCTTCAACAGAATTTCCAAGCGGAGTAACCGCTCCCAAACCAGTAATTACTACTCTTCTCATTTTTATATCTCCTATTTTTTTTAGCAGCCCATGCCGCCGTCAACTCCGAGGACCTGCCCCGTAATGTATGTGGACAAGTCGCTGGCCAAGAACAAGACGGCGTTGGCAACGTCGTCAACCTGTCCCGCGCGGCGGAGCGGAATCTGGGTAATCCAATTTTCACGAATCTTTTCGTCAACGGCCTTTGTCATGTCGGTGTCGATAAAGCCTGGCGCGACGGCGTTAACGCGAACTCCGCGGCTTCCAACTTCCTTGGCCAAGCTCTTTGTGTAGCCGATCAAGCCCGCTTTGCTGGCCGAATAGTTTACCTGGCCCGCGCCTCCGTGAAGGCCGACGATGCTTGTCATGTTGACGATTGAGCCATGCTTTTTGTGAATCATGTCGTTGGAAACAATCTGCGTCGCGACAAAGGCGCCGGTAAGGTTTACGTCCAAAACTTTTTTCCAGTCGTCCATCTTCATGTGGAACGAAAGTCCGTCCTTTGTGATTCCGGCGTTGTTGACCAAAACGTCAAAGGCGCCGGCTTCTTTGAGAGCGGCTGTCACAACTTCTTTCAACTGCTCGGCGTTTGAAGCGTCGGCGTAAATTTCGTGGAAGGCGACGCCGTTGTCGGCGGCAAGCTTTTCAAGCTCGGCCTTTCCGGCGCTTTCCTTTGTGCAAAGGCCCCAAACTTCGGCGCCGTTTGCCAAAAAGACTTCCGTGATTTTCTTTCCGATGCCGCGGCTTGAGCCGGTTACCAAAGCTTTTTTATTTTCCAAAAGTTTCATATTTATCTCCTAATTACAATGCGTTAAACGATTCCGCTGAATTAACCGGCAAGCACTTGAGGTTTTCGGCGTAGGCTGTCTTGGCCCACAAGCCGCTCAAAACTTGTCCGGGACCCGGCTCGTAAAGTTTCCATTCGCCGCCGTCGGCTTTGACAAGCGCGGCCAAAACGTCTTCTTCGTCAGTCCAGCGAACCGGATGGGTCAAGTGAAGGACGGCGGACTTTTTGGCGTTCTCGCCGCTGGTCTCTTCCTTTCCGGTAACGTTGCTGAACAATTTAATTGTAGGATTGTTAAAGGTGACGCCGGCAATAGCTTTTTCAAACTCGTCGGCCGCGCGCTGCATCAAGGGGCTGTGGAAGGGGCCGGCAACCTTAAGGCGCACGGCTCTCCTGGCGCCCGCTTCTTTGGCGGCGGCTTCAGCCTTGTCGAGCGCGGCTTCAGTTCCGCTTATTACAGTCTGAACGGAAGAGTTCAAGTTGGCGGCGTAGGCGTCGGGGATTCCCGCGGCGATTTCAGAAACCTTTTCGGGCGGCAAGCCAAGAATCGCGCTCATTCCGGGCGCGTGGCCTTCGTTCTCTGCGGCGATTTTTTCGCAAACGGCCTGCATGATTCTACCGCGGTCAAGGACAACCTTTATAACGTCTTCAAACGACAAAACGCCCGCGATGTGCAAGGCGGGGAACTCTCCAAGGCTAAAGCCCATAGCCGCGTTGGGAACGATTCCCTTTTCCTTAAGGGCGGCGCAAATGGCAAGCGAGGCGGCTGTAATGGCCAGCTGGCTGTTGTCGCTTCGCGAAAGGGTTTCCGCGTCAGACTCCCACAAAAGCTTGGGAACGTCCGTTCCCGCAATCTGGGAAATGTCGTCCAAAACCTTTTTGGCTGCGGGAAAAGCTTCCGCAACATCCTTAATCATTCCGGGAGTTTGCGCTCCCTGTCCAGGAAACAAAAACGCGTACTTAGCGGCCATAATCGTCCTCTTTTTGTTGAATTTGATAAAATGACAAAATTTGTGAATATGTCATTTAAGCGTATTTTAGCATATTTTTGGGGAACGTGTCAATTAAATTCTCTATTGAAACATTCTATAAAAAATGTTATTATTACTCTCAAATTTCGCTTTTAAAGGAGTTTAATATGAGCTTGACTCTTGATGACATCAAACACCCAAAAATCAAAGCTTGGGTCGAGGAATGTATCAAAATGTGTGAACCGGACAACGTGGTTGTTGTTGACGGCTCTGACGAAGAATATGACCGCCTTATGCAGCTTTGCGTTGACAAAGGTCTTGCCACACCGCTCAAGAAGAAGGAGCACTCTTTCCTTTTCCGCTCTCTTCCTTCAGACGTTGCGCGCGTAGAAAGCCGCACTTTCATTTCTTCAGTTAAAGAAGAAGACGCCGGCCCGACAAACCACTGGATCGACCCCAAAGAGCTCAAGGCCACAATGAAGGGACTTTACACAGGCTGTATGCACGGACGCACAATGTACGTTCAGTGCTTCTGCATGGGACCCCTCGGCTCTCCGATTTCTAAGAACGGCGTAGAGGTAACAGACTCTGAGTACGTTGTCTTGAACATGGACATCATGACTCGCGCCGGAAAGAAAGTTTTGGACATCTTCAACAAGGATCCCAACGCGGAATTCGTTCCCTGCTTGCACTCAGTAGGAAAACCGCTCAACAACGGAGAAAGCGACAACGGCATTTGGCCTTGCGCTGACGTAGAGCACAAATACATTTCACAGTTCCCGGACGAAGGACTCATCTGGTCTTACGGTTCAGGATACGGCGGAAACGCACTTCTTGGAAAGAAGTGCTTCGCTCTCCGCATCGCCACTGTTCTTGCCCGCAAGGAAGGTTGGCTCGCCGAGCACATGCTCATCCTCAAGCTCACAAATCCTGAAGGAAAAGTTAAGTACGTCACTGGCGCCTTCCCGTCAGCCTGCGGAAAGACAAACTTGGCCATGCTTATTCCGACAATCCCCGGCTGGAAGGTCGAGACTGTCGGCGACGACATCGCTTGGATGAAGTTTGGCGACGACGGACGCTTGTACGCCATCAACCCCGAAGCCGGCTTCTTTGGAGTCGCTCCCGGAACTTCCGCCGAATCAAACAAGAACGCTCTTGTTTCAGCTGAAAAGAACACAATCTTCACAAACTGCGCCCTCACAGAAGACGGCGACGTTTGGTGGGAAGGAATTGGATATCCCGCAAAGGGCAAGTTGGTTGACTGGAAGGGCAACACACGCGACGCCCTCCCCAAGGACAAGTCTCCCAAGGGAGAAGAGTTCGCCCACCCCAACGCCCGCTTCACGGCTCCCGCCAAGCAGTGCCCCTGCATCGCAAGCGACTGGGAAGACCCCAAAGGCGTTCCGATCAGCGCCATCTTGTTCGGCGGCCGCCGCCCGTCAACTGTTCCGCTCGTTCACCAGAGCCGCTCATGGAACCACGGCGTGTTCCTTGGATCTATCGTAGGATCAGAAATCACAGCCGCCTCTACAATCAACGCCGCCGAAGTTGGAAAGATTCGCCGCGACCCGTTCGCCATTCTTCCCTTCTGCGGATACAACATGGGCGACTACTTCCAGCACTGGATCGACGTTGGCAAGGCTGCCAAAGACCAGGACAAGCTTCCCAAGATCTTCTACGTCAACTGGTTCCGCAAGGACGAGAACAACAAGGACCTTCCGGGCGGATTCATGTGGCCTGGATACGGCGACAACAGCCGCGTATTGGCTTGGATCTTCGACCGCTGCGACGGAAAGGACAACGCCGTTGACACTCCGATCGGACTTATGCCCAAAGAAGGCGCCATCAACACAGAAGGCTTGGCCGACTACTACAAGAAGACATTGCCTGAGATTCTCAAGGTTGATGTCGAGGGTTGGAAGAAAGAAGTTAAGGACGTTCGCGAGAACCACTATCCCAAGTTTGGAAAGCACCTTCCCAAGGAATTGTCTGAGATTTTGGACGACCTTGAGAGCCGCTTGAACAAAGCGTAGAAACGTCAAAAAAATTGTCGGGGCGACCCGGCAATAAAACGACGGCCCGCGATGTTTCGCGGGCCGTTTTTTTTGCCTGAAAATCAATCGATTTAGAAAGCGTTTCTTGGCTTGCAGGCTTCGACTTCATTTCTTGGTATTGAAACGAATATGTCCACCAGTTGCGTGTCAAACTGCGTTCCGGCGTTGTCTCGCAGAATCGCGACAGCCTCGTCGTAAGATTTCGCGTCCTTGTAGGCGCGCCTCATCGTAATGGCGGAATAGCTGTCGGCCACGCAAATGATTTTGGCTTCCAAGGGAATTTCCTTTCCTTTAAGGCCGTAATAGCCGCCTCCGTCAATGCGCTCGTGGTGGTACTTGATCCACGGCATGATGATGTCAAAAGTTTTTATCGGAGCGAGCATTTTTACGCCGGCGTCCGGATGGGTTTTCATAACCTTCCATTCGTCTTCGTCAAGGCCGACGGGCTTGTTTAAAATCGCTTCGGGAACGGCAAGCTTTCCAACGTCGTGCATAAGGGCGGCGTACTCGATGCTTACAGGATTTATTTTATGCTTTAGCGACATTGGCAAATGCTTGTACAAAAGTTTTGTAAGGTTGCGGACGTAAACGCTGTGGCCGCTAAGGTTGGGGTCGCGCGCTTCGATCATGCCGATAAGCATTTCCGAAATTTCAAGCGTTCGATTTTTGACGACATCCGTCAAGTTGAACATAATGTTCAAGACAATCCAAACAAAAATGCTTCCGCCAAAAAGAATGCCGCCCATCATAAAGTCGGGCGAACCAAAGACCGCTGTAAATACGTAACCCAGCAAAAAGAAAAGCAAAAGAACCAAGCCCAACGCGCGCAAGGCCGTGGACTTTTTGTCGCCCAAAGAAATAACGTCGCTCATTCCGCTAAGGAACAAGGCGTAGCGGATGATGTTCCACTGCATCAAAACCGCGCCGGCGATGATCATAATAAAAATTATTGATTGCGAATCAAACCTCATAACTTACTCCTAGGCGCGCCTTCTACGCGTTAAGCAAAAAAGCGCGGTAGCCCTTGAATGATTCGTAGATGTCAACCTTGCTTGTTATTTCCCAGGGCGCGTGCATGTTCAAGACGCCGACGCCGCTGTCAATTACGTTCATGCCGTAGTTGGCCATAATGTAGGCGATCGTTCCGCCGCCGCCTTGGTCAACTTTTCCAAGCTCGCATATTTGGAACGAAGCGTCCGCGTCGTCAAAGATTTTGCGAACCTTGGCGACAAATTCCGCGTTGGCGTCGTTGGAGCCGCTCTTTCCGCGAGAGCCTGTAAACTTGTTGAGCGCGATTCCATGGCAAAAAAAGCAAGCGTTCTTTTTTTCCATCACGTCAGGGTAGTTGGGGTCAAAGGCGGCGCTTACGTCGCTTGAAAGCATGTTGGAATTGGCCAACGCTCGGCGCAAGGCAAGCTCGCTGTATCCGCCGCAAAGCTCGTAAACTTCGGCCACGGCGTTTTCAAAAAAGCGCGAATGCATTCCAGTGGCGCCAACCGAGCCGATTTCCTCTTTGTCAACCAAAAGGCAAACGGCGGTTCTGTCGGTCTTGGGCAAGCCTTGGATCGCGCGCCACGACGGGTAGGCGCAAACCTTGTCGTCCTGGCCGTAAGCCATAATCATAGAGTTGTCCAAACCGTAATTTTTGGCCTCGCCGGCAGGAACCGCTTCAAGCTCGGCGCTCAAAAAGTCCTCTTCGTCGATGCCGTATTTTTTCTTGAGAATTTTCAGGATGTTTTCCTTTACTGGATTTTTCTTGGCTCCGTCCTTGCCGTCTTTTGCAGCCTTTGAAGGCGCGGCCTTTAGAGGGATGCTTCCGACCAAAATGTTAAGCGCCTCGCCTTCGACAACCTTGTTGCCCCGCTTTTCCAGCTGGTCGGCGCTAAGATGGATCAACAAGTCGCTGACGCCCAAAACGCCTTCCTTGTTGTCCTCGCCGATCACGACGTTGACTACCGTTCCGTCCTTTTTGGCCACAACTCCGTGCAGCGCCAAAGGGAGCGTGACCCACTGGTACTTTTTGATTCCGCCGTAATAGTGGGTGTCCAAAAGGGCCAGGCCGTTGTCCTCGTAAAGGGGATTTTGCTTTATGTCCAGGCGGGGCGAATCGATATGCGCGCCCAAAATGTTCATTCCGGCTTCAAGCGGCTTTTTTCCGATTTGGAAAAGGGCCACGATTTTGCCCATCGCGCTTGCGTAAACCTTGTCGCCGCATTTTAGCTTTTTGCCCTTGGAACGGGCCTCTTCCAACGAAATATAGCCGTCTTTGCGGGCCTGCTGGATAAAAAAAGCCGCGCATTCGCGCTCAATCTTGTTTTTAGAGATAAAATTGCGGTAATCCTCCGCAAAGTCCATAACCTGCTTTGTATTGTCGTACTTTAGCCAAGCGTTTTTCTTTTCCATAATAGAATATTCTATCACGGTTTGCGTGATTTTGCTAGTGGAAATAACGCTTGCCGCCTTGTTTTCAACGGCGGGAGCGGAATTTTCCACAATTTTCCCACAAAAAAAGTTGAAAATTTTTTATAAATTTTTATTTCTTTGTAAAACCGCTATTTAGAGAAATTTTGTTATTTTCGTTATTGACGATTTTAATTCTTTATATTATAAGTAATTAAAAATTCAAAAAACGGATTTCCGCTAATTTTATTTTTAATTGACAAACGAATAGGTATTGACAAGTTTTGTTTCAACAAATTTTCCACAAATTTCAACAAAATTTTCCACAGGAACGGTGGAAACGCGGCCATTTTATTCCCCTTGCGGAACGGCGGCGTTCAAGCTTTTGTTGCGGTAATTGAGGTTTGTTCGCAGCGTGTAGCCTTGCCTTTCCCAAAAGGCGTTGGCGGCCTCATTGTCCTTAAAGACAAGCCCAAAAATTTTATTTATGCCCTCCGCGCGCAAGGCTTCTTCGGCCTTGGCGACAAGCTGGGCGGCTATTCCCCCGCGGCGAAAGTCCGGGTGAACGCACATATGGTGGATTATCGCGCGCCTTCCGTCGTGGCCTGTAAGAATAACCCCGATTATTTGAGCCGCGTCGCCCGTTCCGTCCTTTAGCGTCGCCACAAAGCAAGTGTTGGGGTTGCGCTTCATGTAGCGCTCGATTCCCTCGCGGCTGTCGTCAACGGGGTTCATAGCGCGGCGGCTTTGCTCCTCGCTGTTCCACAATTCCAATATTCCGTCATAATCCGCGATTGTCGCAAGGCGGATTTCTATTTTTTTGTCCATGGGGGAATTGTAGCGCGTTTCGCGCGATTTTGCCAGTGGAAATGTTATGCAGCGTCCAGCGGACGCGGTGAGACCGCTCGAACAAACAATCGCAGTCCTTCGTTCGTAAACACGAGCGGCTCTTGCGCAAAATTACAAAATCATTCATAATGGATTATGGAAAACATCTCTTTAATACTTTCTGACTTGGACGGAACGCTGTTCCGAGACGACAAAACAATCTCCGACTACACAAAAGAAATTATCGCCGCCGCGCAAAAAAAAGGAATCCTTTTTGGCATTTCCACCTCGCGGGCAAGAACAAACGTCCTTAATTTTTTAGAAGGAATCAGCCCCGACATTTTGATAACCAACGGCGGCGGCTTGGCCACTCTCAAGGGCCAAAAAATTTATTCCTGCGAATTTTCGATAGAAGAAACGCAAGCGCTGCTCAACGCCGCCTTGGACGTCATAGGCGATAGCGGCTCCATCACGATAGACAACGAAAGCGGCCTTTACTCAAATTCAAAGGAAGGATTTTCCGACAAGTTTTGGACTTACAACGACTTCAAAAACTTTTCGCAATCCTGCATGAAGCTTTGTGTCCAGACTTTGGACAAAGAAAAAGTTTCCGCCATCGTGGAACGGTCTGGAATCCAAGGCTTGGACACCCACCCCTTTTCCGATATTCCTTGGTTCAAGCTTAGCAAAAGCGGAGCCACAAAAGAGCGCGCGATACAAGAGCTGCGTTCCAGCCTGAACATTCCCCAAGAAAAAATCGCGGCCTTTGGCGACGACTTTAACGACATCGGCATGCTTAAATTTTGCGGCCGGGGAATCGCCATGCAAAACGCCATCGCCGAAGTAAAGCAAATCGCCGACGAAATCTGCGCCTCCAACCAAGAAGACGGCGTCGCCCGCTGGATCGAGCGGCTGCTGTAAAGCGGAGTTTGTGCGTGAGCGCAAACGTCCCTCTTGACAATTTCTCCACCGCGCCTTATACTACAAACATATGAGCATTTGTTCATATGTTCAATACTAAAACTACAAGGAGGCGGCTATGGCAAAAAAAACGGCTGGAACGCCGGACGAAAACACGCTGATTGACTTGTCGGAACTTTTCAAGATTTTCGGCGACTCGACTCGAATAAAAATACTTTTTACCCTTTTGGAGGGCGAGCGTTCCGTCAACGAAATCGCGGCGGCTCTAAACATGACCCAGTCGGCGATAAGCCACCAGCTGCGCATTCTAAAAACCAGCCGCCTTATCAAGGCCGAGCGCGACGGAAAGCTTAGCATATATTCTCTCGCAGACACGCATGTCGCGTCAATTTTGAACCAAGGCCTCGATCACGTAAACGAATAGGAGGAACAATAATGAGTTGTCACTGCCACGATCACGAACACGAACATAATCACGAGCATCATCACCACGAAGAACATGACCACGGCGGCCACTGCTGCTGCCACGGACACGACCATGACCACGAACACGGCGAGGAAGAAGGCGGCCTCAAAAAAATAATCATAGCCGCAGGCCTCTTTGTCGTCGCGCTCCTTTTGGAACACATACCCGGGGCCGAACGCGCCTTTACCTCTCGCCTTTCCGACGTGGCGCAAGCTCCGGAAATTTTTAACGCAGTCAAGCTTCTTTTGTTTGCCGCCGCCTATTTGCTTTGCGGAAAGGACGTTCTGATTTCGTCCATAAAAAACATTTCGCGCGGACAAATATTCGACGAGCAATTTTTGATGGCCGTCGCCTCGATCGCCGCAATCGCAATCGGCGAATATCCGGAAGCGGTTGCCGTAATGCTTTTTTACCAAGTTGGCGAATGGTTTGAAGACTACGCGGTTGACAAGTCGCGCGACTCAATCCAAAGCCTGGTAGGTTTGCGGCCGGACAAGGCCTTTGTCCTTCGCGACGGAGCCTTTGTCCAAGTAGCCCCTGAAGAAGTCCAAGTCGGCGACACAATCCAAGTAAAGCCCGGCGAGCGCGTCCCGCTTGACGGAACGGTAATCGAAGGTGATTCTTTTGTAGACACCAGCGCCTTGACCGGCGAAAGCGTTCCCCGCCAAATCACAAGCGGATCGATTGTAATGGCCGGCTTTGTAAACCAGCAGGGCTTGATAACCGTTAAGGTAACAAAGAGCGCGGAGGAATCCAGCGTTTCCCGCATTTTGGAATTGGTCGAAGACGCGGCCGACAAAAAAGCGCATGCCGAAAAATTCATCACCCGCTTTGCAAGAGTTTACACGCCGCTTGTTTGCCTTGCCGCGGTATTGGTTGCGATCGTTCCGCCGATATTCGCAAACGCGCAATGGCCAACCTGGATTTACCGCGCGATTATGTTCTTGGTCGTCTCTTGCCCCTGCGCTTTGGTCATTTCCGTTCCCCTTTCCTTTTACGGCGGAATCGGATTGGCGTCAAGCAAAGGCATTTTGATAAAAGGCAGCAATTACATCGAGCTTTTGTCGCGCGCAAAAATCGCGGCCTTTGACAAGACAGGAACTTTGACCCAAGGCGTTTTTGTGGTCAACGAAATTCATCCCAGCCCCGACGCTAAAATCAACCAAGAGGAATTGATCGCGATCGCCACGCACGCCGAAAAATATTCCGAGCACCCGATTTCAAAATCGCTAAAGCTTGCCCACCACTGCCCCAAGTGCGACAGCCTCGCGCTTAAGGACATACAAGAAATCCGCGGCCAAGGAATCTGCGTAAAAATAGAAGGACAAGAAGTTTTGGCCGGAAACTTAAAATTGATGGCCGCCTTTGGCGTTCAAGGCATAACGCCCTGCCAAAAAGAAGACGTTGGAACGATAGTTCACGTTGCGGTGGACAAAGTTTACCAAGGCCACATAGTCATTTCCGACAAAATTAAAGAAGCAAGCCGCGACGCTTTGGCCGCCCTTAAAAAAGTTGGCGTAAAGAAAACCGTAATGCTTACCGGAGACGCAAGCCTTGTGGCCGATGCCACCGCAAAAGCCTTGGGCGTTGACCAAGTCACCGCGGAGCTTTTGCCCGAAGACAAAGTAAAGCGCGTTGAAGAGCTTATCGCGCAAGGTCCAACCTTGTTTGCCGGAGACGGAATCAACGACGCGCCTGTCTTGGCCCGCGCCGACGTTGGAATCGCGATGGGCGCTCTTGGAAGCGACGCGGCCATAGAAGCGTCCGACGTTGTCATAATGAACGACGACTTGAACAAAATTCCGGCCGCGATAAAAATCGCAAAAAAGACGATGCGCGTCGTTTGGAAAAACATCGCGCTTTCATTGCTGGTCAAGTTTGGAATAATGGCGCTTGCCGTTCCTGGAATCGCCAACTTGTGGCTTGCGGTTTTTGGAGACGTTGGAGTTTTGTTCCTTGCGGTGCTGAACGCGCTTAGGCTAAGCTTTTTTAAGCGCGAAAAAAATTGATGTCACTGTATATGGTTCAGTTTGATGTAGTTTTCAATCTTGTCGCGAATCTTTAAGAAGCATTCAACCAAGACAGGATCAAAATGCTTGCCCGAGGCTTCTTCAATAATCTTGAAGGCCTCGTCGCAAGAGAAGGGCTCCTTGTAACAGCGCAAAGAAACCAAAGCGTCAAAGACGTCGGCCAGCGCCATCAAGCGGGCGCAAACAGGAATGTCGTATCCGCTCAACTGCTGCGGGTAGCCGGAACCGTTCCACTTTTCGTGATGGCAAAGCGCGATGTCGGCGGCCATCTGAACGTACTCAGGATCTGAATTGTCTTCAAGAACTTCGTGAACGATTCTGGCGCCTTCCACCGTATGGCGCTGGATTTGCAAGAACTCGTCAAGGGTAAGCTTTCCGGGCTTTTTTAGAATCGCGTCGGGAACGACAATCTTTCCAATGTCGTGCATAGGCGCGGCCTTTACCAAAAGCTCAATGTACCTGTCCGTCAATATCTGCTGGTATTCAAGAGTCTTTCGCGCTTCCATCGCAAGCACTTTTACGTAGAAAGAAGTTCTCTTTACGTGCTCGCCGGTGTCAACGTCGCGGTTTTCGACAAGGTTGGCCATTCCGATAATCGTGTTGTTCTGCATTTCGATTACCTTTTGGTTCTGGCTCTGAATCTTTTGCGCCTGTTCGTGAATCTCCGAGACGTGAGTGTTCTCAACGAACAAAATGAAAAGCGTGAACAAAGTGATAAGGGCCAAAATCACGACCGCGAACAAAGAAACGTTTATCGTCCTGATTACAAAAACCATTTTTTCGTCAAGCTCGAATATAGGCGTAAAAACATGGGACATGACTTCCACCGCGACAAAAATCGCGCACGAAAACGAACCTAACAAAAACGAAAGCTTGGGATGATTAAAGAAAATGATGAAGGGAATCATTCCCATCAGCAATATAAAAAAGTGGAAATCCGTTTGAGAGCCGATGTAATATTCCGCCAAAATTTGATGGACAACGACTTCCAAAAAGCAAACGGCGTACATCCAAAAGGCCGGCCTCCAAGAAATCACCAAGCCGCCCATGGCAGTAAAAAGCAAGGTGCTGCCGATGTTAAAATAAAACATCGGGAGAACGCCCAGCGAATAAAATACCCACATGAATGAAAAGTGGTAGATGAAAGCGAACGAAGCCACAAAGGCGGCCAAAATTTTTGACCGCATGGACGTTTCCAAAAGAGGCTTCATTTTGTTGCGAAGATTCACCAAATTCATTATATTTCCATTATAGCGCATTTTTGGAAAAAGTGGAAGAAATCGACAAAAATAATGGCCCAAAAATCAACGTTTTTCTCTGCGTCTTTGTTGGAATCGCGATCGCCCTGCTTGCAAAGGCCTTTGCCTTGGACTTTTACAGGGTCAGCGGCCAGTCGATGGAGCCGGCAATCAAAGACGGAACGTTTATAGCGGCCAATAAAACGGCCTACGGCCTGCAAAATCCCTTTAAGGCGGAGCTGTTGTTCAACTGGAACAAGCCTAAAACAGGCCAAAAAGTCCTTTACATGTACCAAAACTACTGGGTCGTAAAGCGCTGCGCCGCGACCGCCGGCGACAAGCTTGAATGCGTTGAACAAAATGACAACTATCGCCTGCTTGTCAACGGCCAAAGCTTCCCATTAACCCCGCTCCAATACCACAAGCTGTGGACCACAAAAGCCGTTCCCGACGGCTACATTCTGGCAATCGGAGACAACGCAAGCCTTTCGCGAGATTCCCGCGACTACGGCTTTGTCCCCATAAAGAACGTGCTTGCCCGCGTTTACTGACGCCCGCTCGCTTTGCGGTTGTCCGGGAAGCGTCACGCTCTAGAACTTTTTGCAAAAATCGTGTATAATTATCGCTTGGTGGGAATATTCTAATGAACGGCTTTTTTCCAAAATGGCGCATAATTGTCTTTTCCGTTTTTTGCTGCTTGCTGACGGCGACGATATTGATTCGCTACGCGCGCTTGTCGGCCAAGACGCCCGAAAGAATCGCTCAAAAGCCTCCTGCGGTGGAACGCGGTTCCATCGTGGACAGAAACGGAAAGCCGCTTGCCGTTGACACAAACTTTTTTCATATGGGAATCAATCCCCACAAAATCAAAAACCCCGAAGACTTTGCGCGCGACGTGGCTCCCATTTTGGAAATGGAAGAGGACGAAATCATCGGCATCATAAGAAAAGCGCTGGAAAAGAAAAATTCCCGCTTTGCCTACATAAAGAAAAAGATGCCCCTTACCACTTACGAGGCCGTCAAAAAAATCACCGACCAAAAGCAATACAGGGCCGCCGTAAGCTACGACAAAATTCCCGGACGCATTTATCCCGAAAACACTTTGGCATCGCAGTTGATCGGCTACATGGGCGACGACGGAAAGGGCCTTGCCGGAATTGAATACTCAATGCAGCCGATCTTGCAGCCCCAGGCAAAAGCGGGCGAAACAAAACCCGAGCAAGGAAAGAACGTTTACCTTACGATTGACGCGAACTTGCAATACAAGTTGGAAAAGATCGCCCGCGAGGCGTTGGAAAACACGCAAGGCGCCAACTTGATGCTCTTGGCCGCCTACGCAAAGACCGGCGAAATTTTGGCCTACCTTAGCTTGCCCGAAGCCAACCTTAACGATTACGGAAACGCCACGATAGAAGAAACGATTGACAGGCCCGCGATGACCTTTTACGAACCTGGCTCTGTATTCAAAGTATTCAGCATCGCGGCGGCCTACGACGCAGGCCTATTTAGGCAGGACGAATCATTTTACTGCGACCGCGTTTTTGAAAAAGTCATGTCAAACGGAGAGCGCGTCCACATCAACTGTTTGTCAAAGCACGGATACCTTACCGCCCGCGGCGCCTTGGAGCAATCGTGCAACGACGTAACGGCGCAAATCACCGACAGAATGGACACCGACTCCTTCCTTGCAAAATTGCGCCAGTTTGGCTTTGGACAAAAAACCGGCGTCCAGCTCCCAGGCGAAAGCGCCGGCATGCTTCCCGGAAAGAACAGCCGCTTTTGGTCTGCCCGCTCCAAGATGACTATTTCAATCGGACAAGAAGTCGCTGTTACGGCCTTGCAAGTGATCGAGGCGGCGACGGTTTTGTCCAACGGCGGACATCCGGTAAAGCTTTCGGTAATCTCTAAAATAACCGACAACGAAGGAAACGTAGTTTTCCAGCATCAGCCCGAACGCAAGCAGCAAGTGATTTCGGAAGAAACCGCCGCCTACATTTTAAGCTGCATGCAAACCGGCGCCGAAAAAGGCATCGGTTGGCGCGCCGCGCTTGGCGACATAACTATTGGCGTAAAGACAGGAACCGCGCAAATGGCCGACCACGAACACGGCGGTTACAGCGACACTGACTTTTTGTCAGACGTTCTTGCGGTGTTCCCGGTCGAAGACCCGGAAATCATTTTGTACATCGTCATCCAAAAATCGCGCGGCATCAACTTTGCAAGCCGCATCGTAGCGCCTGTAATCAAAGATTCCGCCGACGCCATCATCGACCACTTGGGAATGAGCCGAGGCGACGCCGCTTCTTTGGCCCACTCAGGCCGCATTTCCATTTCTTCAAAAGAAGGCGTCAAGCTTGGAAAAACTCTTCCAGACTTTACTGGAATGTCCAAAAAGGATTTGCTTCCGCTCCTTAACCGCAAAGACATTAAGATCAACATTTACGGAATCGGCTGGGTAACAAAACAAACGCCGCCGCCTGGAACGCCAGTCACGGAGAACATGGAAATTGACATCTACATGGAATGAAAACTTTTCTTTGTTCACCGAGCGCTTTGCCGCCTTGGCGCGAATGTTGGAACCGCTAATCCCGGCAAACTTATCGCGCGGCCTAAAAGCGGCCGGCCAAGATTCTTTGCAAGGCCAAGATGCGGTCGCATTTCTAAACGCAACTTTTCCCTTTTACAATTTTTCAATTTCCAAAAGCGGCGCCTTGACCGCAAGCCAAAACGGCCTGCCGCTTCATTCCGCCTACAATCCAAAGGCCGAAGCGGAACGCGCCGCCGCGACGATAAAAGATTCGGAAAAAGAAATTATTGTTTTTGCTGGAATCGGCCTGGGCTACCTTCCAATCGCCGCCGCGCAAATTCCCGGAGCGGAACAAAAAACTTTTGTAATCCTAGAACCGTCGGCGCCGCATTTTTTTGCCGCCTTGGCCTCTTTAGACTTTACGGAACTTTTTAAGATCCCAAAACTCTTTTTTGTAATCGGCGCCGACGTGGAGCAAGCGGCGACTTTAGTCCAATGCGCGGGCGGCTTTGAAAAGTCCCAAACCTTTGCGCAAAAATCGCAAACGGTGCACGCCCAAGAATGGTTTGACGCCTTCTTTAAGCGCGGCCAACAGCACAAAGATAAAGCGCAAGTAAACACAAACACTTTGGAAAAATTCGGCCGTTTGTGGCTAAAAAACGGCGCGCGCAATTTAAGGCAAATGCAAGAGCTTGCCGGTGTGTCGTCTTTTTTTGGCGCCGCGCGTTTTGGCAAAGACGAAGCCTTGCCTTGCGTCTTGCTTGCGGCCGGTCCTACGCTTCAAACTGTCCTTCCGCATTTAAAGGAAATCCAAGAGCGCGCCGTTACAATCGCGGTGGACACAGCCTTGCGCGCGTGCCTCAAGGCCGGCGTTCAGCCTGACTTTATTTTTTTGACAGATCCGCAATATTGGGCTTGGCGGCACTTGGCCGGCCTTTCTTCGCCCCAATCGATTTTAGTCGCCGAAAGCGCGGCCTATCCAAGCGCCTTTAGGTTTGACTGTAAAAAAATCGTCTTGATGTCTTCGCTTTTTCCGCTTGGAAAATATTTTGAGGAACGGCTTGGCAAAAAAGGCTCGCTTGCTTCGGGCGGGTCAGTGGCCACAAGCGCCTGGGATTTTGCCCGCGCGATTGGCGCGAAAGAGATTTACGCCGCCGGTCTTGATTTGGGCTACCCAAACAAGCAGACGCACATAAAAGGCAGTTCCTTTGAAGAAGCCGCCCACAATTGCTCAAAGCGCCAAAATCCCGCCGAAGGCCAAACAGCCCGCATTTTGTTCTCGGCCAAAAACCAAGAAGCCTTGGACTTTGAAGGAAATAAAATCATCACCGACGAGCGAATGAAGCTTTTTGCCTGGTGGTTTGAAAACGCGATCTCCGCCTCTCCGGCGACAAAAACCTATTCTTTTTCAAAGAAAGGACTTGCGATTAAAGGAGTTGAATTCCGTTCCATCGACGACTTCCTAAAAAAGCCAAAAATCACCGAACAAAAAGCCGCCTTCTTTGACCGCGCCGAACGTTCCGCCGCTGCAAGCCTTTACGACAAAGAAAAGTTTGCCGCCCTGCTTAATGAATTGACTTGCGGCCTTAAAAAAATCGAATCGCTTTCCAAAAAGGGAATCGCTCTCTGCAACGACATTCTTTGCGGAGACAGCCGGGCCGCAAAACGCATCGGCGAACTGGACGCCATCGACCAAGAAATTATGGGAAGCGACGCCAAAAACATCGCCGCCCTTGTTTTTCCCACCGCGCGGCAGCTGGAAAAGCTGTTTTTGAGCGTAAATTTCCCGCAAAACCCAGTTTTGGCCAACGCGGCAAAAAGCAAAATCATATACACAGAATTGGCAAAATCAATTGAAGAATTTTTAAAAATCTGCTAAACTTTTATAATCGGTTTCCGACAATATAAATGTAACGAGTTCAACAATACAGACGTAACGACATCCAGACGCCTGTATGAACTGATAATGCATCAAAGTTGGAGGCTGTGTGAGGTTTCCAACTTTTTTTTTATAGAGGTTTAAAAAACGGATGAATGCCTTTGAAGTTAACGCCCTAAAACCCGCGTTGATTTTTACAGACCACTTGATTCTCGACAAAGAATTTCTCGTTTTGGGAAAAGGCTTTCCTGTAACTCAAGAACTCATCAAAGAGCTTATAACTTGGGGCTTTACCTCTGTTTCTTGCGATGGAACGATAGACGACGGAACAAAAGACAAAGAGATTATCAACCGTTCCGCCGAAGACCTAATTTTGGAAACCCAGCAAGAGGATGCCGAACGCGCCAGAGAGCGCATGCAAAAAACCAATGAGTTAAAGAACAGCCTTCAAGACGCGTCTAGATTGATCCAAACGCTCAACACAGAAGCGTCGCGAATGGAAATGACCCACAAGGTTTACAAGGATTATTCCGACTACATCGAAAGCCTCTACACCCATTACTCAACGCACAAAGAAATCGACAAAGAACAACTGGCAAAGGTTGTTCAAGAGCTTATAATTTTTGTCCGCGAAAACCGCCGCTTTGTTCTCCGCATCAATCCGCGCGCCGAGCAAACTGACAAAAAATTCTTGGTAAACCACGCGATGCGTTCAACCGTAATCGCTTTGACAATCGGCACAAGGTTGCGCTTGCAATTCAATCAAATGGTGGAATTGGGCGAGGCTTGCATTTTGCACGAAATAGGAATGTTGCGCTTGCCGCCCCAACTTTACATCACAGACAAAAAATTGCAGCCGCAAGAAAAGGCCAAGCTTGCCAGCCATCCGATCCTTGGCTACGAATTGCTTAAGGAAGTCGGTTTTGGCCTTCCAATCCAGCGCGCGGTTTTGGAGCACCACGAAAAAGAAAACGGCTCAGGCTATCCGCGCCATATCGCCACAGACAACATTTCAACTTACGCAAAAATCATCGCCGTAGCCTGCGCCTTTGAAGCGATTACCGCTCCGCGCCACTACAGAAGCGCCCGCCCCAAATATGAGGCTATGTTGGAAATCTTGCGCAACTCAACCAAGCAATACGACGAGAACGTAATCAAGGCCTTGCTTTACTCTTTCTCGGTTTTCCCAATCGGCGTTTACGTTTACTTGGCCAACGGAAAAATCGCGCAAATCACAGACACAAATCCAGACGATCCAAAACATCCGATCGCTCAAATCCTTGGCGAAACAGCCGCCGACGGCGATCCCCGCACGGTAGAAACGGACGAAGCCTCAAACAAAGTTGTCCGCGTTTTGAACCAACAAGAAGTTTCTGACGTATTAAAATCGTTGGGAATTTCTGAAGACTAATTAAAGAAATCCCTTACTTTTTCAACCTCAGCCTTAAACTGTTCGTCGATTACAGGCGGATGGTCGTTAAAGTAAAGAATCTGTTCCAACTCTTCAAGGTTTCTAACGCCCCAAAGGGGAACGACGTTTTCGAATTGGTAAAGGTAACCCAAAGCGAGCGGCGTGTTTTGCACCAAGCCGCCATAAAGGGGTTTCATCGCGACAAAGCCAATGTCTTTTTGCGCCGCTTCTTTTGCAAGCCGCTCGCCTTCTCCGTCAATCAACATATTAAAGGGAGCTTGAACCGTTTCAAAAAGTCCAAAGTCAATCGCTTTTTGGGCGATGTCTAAATTTTCCGTCGCAAGGCCAAAGTGGCGGATTTTATTCCGTTCCTGCAAGCGCTTCATTTGCGCCACGACTTGGTCAAAGTCAGCCAAGCCTTTTTCGTCAACTTCGTATTGGAACAAGTCCACGTAATCGGTTTGCAAGGCGTCAAGGGATTGCTCCAAATCCTCGGAAAGACCGCGCGCGTCAAGAACGCAAGCCTTTGTGCTAAGAATTACGTTTTGGCGGATTCCATGCAAGCAGGCGCCAAGGCGCTTTTCGCTTTCGGGAACGGTGTGCGAAATGTCAAAGAAATTCACACCGGCGTCGTAAGCCTTGTGAATGAGAATCGCCGCGTCTTCCTCGCTTTCGATGTCCTTTAGGGACATCGCGCCAAAGCCGACGCGGCTTGCCAATAAGTTAGATTTTCCCAACCCTACGTAATCCATCTTAGCGTCCGGCCAAAATTAGCGCTGAACCGGCTTGTAGTTGCGGATTGCGTTTTGGATGTAGGCTGTCAATTCGCTTACCTTTACGCGCTCCTGGTCCATGCTGTCGCGGTCGCGAACAGTGACAGTGTCGTAGTTGGGCGAATCTTTTGTGATTGTGTCGTAGTCGATTGTAACGCAGAAAGGAGTTCCGACTTCGTCCTGGCGGCGATAGCGCTTGCCAACCGTTCCAGAAACGTCAAAGTCTGTGGCGAACTCTTCTTTGAGAGTGTGCTGAATTTCCTTGGCGCGCTCGGCGAGTCCGTCCTTTTTCATCAACGGAAGAACCGCGACTGTTATCGGAGCCAGCTTCGGATGCAAGTGCAAGACAGTGCGGTAGTCTTCCGCTCCGTCCTTTCCAACATTCTGCTCCTCGTAAGCCTCGCACATAAAGGCCAAGAAGTTTCTGTTCAAGCCGGCCGAAGTTTCGATGACGTACGGAGTGTAGTTCTTGTTTCCGTCTTCCTGGTCGATGTAGCCCATGTCCTTTCCGCTTGTCTTTGTGTGCTGAGAAAGGTCAAAGTCGGTGCGGTTGTGGATGCCTTCGATTTCCTCAAAGCCGATCGGGAAGTTGTACTGAATGTCGTAAGCGTCCTTGGCGTAGTGGGCCAACTTGTCGTGGTGGTGCCACTGCAAATTCTTCTCGGCGATGCCGTACTTAAGGTAGAAGGCCCAGCGGTACTTGCGCCAGTCTTCAAAGATTCCGTCGTCGGTTCCTGGCTTGCAGAAGTACTCCATTTCCATCTGCTCAAATTCGCAAGTGCGGAAAATAAAGTTCTTAAAAATAATCTCGTTGCGGAACGATTTTCCAACCTGGGCCACGCCAAAGGGAAGCTTCATTCTTGAAGACTGAACGATGTTCTTAAAGTCTGTGAAAATGCCCTGGCAAGTCTCTGGGCGCAAGTAAATCAAGTGCGAGTCGTCGGCGACGGGGCCCTGGTATGTCTTGAACATAAGGTTGAATTCGCGAACGTCGGTGTACTTGCGGTTTTTGCTTCCGCAAGTGGGGCAGTTGATTTTGGCGTCGATAAAAGCCTTCATTTCTTCATGGCTCATCGTGTCAACGGGCTTATCTGTCGTTTCGTTGTGGGAATGGCAGTAGTCCTCGATCAACTGGTCGGCGCGGAAGCGGGCGTTGCATTCGGTGCAGTCGATCATCGGGTCGCTAAAGTGCGCCACATGGCCGCTGGCTACCCAAGTCTTGTGGTGCTGGAAAATCGCGCTGTCAAGGCCAACCACGTCGTCGCGAAGCTGGGTCATGTAATGCCACCATTCGTTTTGAATGTTGCGCTTAAAATTTACGCCCAACGGACCGTAATCCCACGCGCCGGCCTGGCCGCCGTAAATTTCTGAAGCCTGATATACAAATCCCCTGCGCTTGCACAAAGAAATGATTTTGTCCAAAGTGCATTCGTGTCCTGTTTGGTTAGCCATATAAATTACTCCAAATTCATTAAGTTATAATTAATCTATTTTATCAAAATCGGGGGATTGTTTCAAGTATTGATTATATTGAACAAATTCTATATACTAGTTTTATGGCTATATTGGAATTGCAAAATGTCAGCAAAATTTATCAAATGGGAAAAATTACGGTCAATGCCGTTCAAGACGCGACCTTTTCTATAAACGCTGGCGAATTTGCGTCCGTTTCAGGCCCTTCCGGAAGCGGAAAGTCAACACTTCTTAACTTGATGGGTCTTATCGACTTGCCCACAAGCGGAAAAATCATCGTTGACGGAACCGACGTCTACGGCGACCGAAATCTTGCCGGCCTTAAATCAATTCCATCCAGCCTTGACCGCCACATGACGGAATTGCGCCGCCTTAACCTTGGTTTTATTTTCCAAAACTTCAACTTGATTCAAGTCCTCAACGTCCGCGAAAACGTGGAACTGCCCTTAAAATTGGGCCACCTTCCGCAGAGCCGCGCGATGGGAGCCAAAGAGGCCGCCGAATGGGTTGACTACTTGATTGAAACTGTCGGCCTCACCGATTGGAAAAACCACAAGCCCACGGAACTTTCCGGCGGCCAACGCCAGCGCGTAGCCATCGCTCGCGCCCTTAGCGCAAAAGCTCCCGTAATCATGGCCGACGAACCCACCGCCAACCTTGACTCAAAGAACGGCGACCAAATCTTGCAATTGATGAAAAAACTCAACAAAGAATTGAACACAACTTTTGTCTTCTCCACCCACGACCAAAAAATCGTAAGCATGAGCGACCACGTAATCCACATCAAGGACGGCGTTGTGACCGGCCAGGATTACGCCAACGCTTAGTAATCAAGGTTAAGAATCACCTCAAACACAACGCCATACTTTCTCTGCGTTCCATAATAGATCGGAACGGCAAGCTTTAAGTCTGTGTATTTGATTATGCTGTTGATTTGAACTCCAGGAGTAATGCTTCCGTATTCGCCGCGAAGGTCGTGGAACCAATCAATGCCAAAAGTCCATTTCTTTCCGCCAATCCAATGGCCCCATCCGATTTGCGCCGCGAACAAGTGCTGGAAGCCCTTGTATTGGCTGATTTCTTCAGAAACAGAAGCGGTCTTTTCGGTTTCTTTTTGCGTCGCGTCCAATTGCGAATGCAAGTCAACGGAACTGATTCTTTTGCTGCCCCAAACGCCTTGGTACTCAAAGGCAAGGCCAAGCATTATCGGGGCCTCAAAATACTTGTAAATACCTGTAGTCCACTTTACGCGGCTTACGACATTGTTTATGTCCGAAAAGTGAACCAAGCCCTGCGCGAACATATTGGAGTTTTTTCCAAGAGCGGTTGAAACGACTTCCATTCCAAAGCAAGGATCGTATTGGTATTCGTCGGCGGTGGCCCAACGCTTGCCCAAAAAGGCCACGGAAACGTTTTTTATAGTGCCTTCAATTTTCGCGGCGCAAGAAATGTATTCGCCGATTGAAATGCCGGTGATTGTATCGGTTTCGTACTGGGCCACCGCCTGCAGTGAAAAGTACGAAAGGAAAGGAACGGTTAGCGAAACAGTAAACTTTGAGTCGTTGGTTGTTCGCTGCTCTCTTTGCTTTTTCTTTTCAGGATCGTTGTTCACAATGACCGAAGTTTTTTCGTCGATTATGTTTGTGTTCAACATTCTTGAAAGGCTCCAAGAAATGTCGCGCTTTCCGGCGCTTAAGTCGGCGCGGCCAAACATCGTGTAGTTAAAGTAAAGCTCGTAAATGCCAAAATCCATTTTTGGAAAGGCTGTCAAAAGCGAGCCGTATACAAAAAAGTCCGTAGTAGGACGGCCGATAAATTTTAAGATGTTTCTAAAAGTCGCGACAGGCTTTGATTCATCATAAGGATAGGCGTAAATATAGGCGCCCAATTCCGCCTTTAAATTTCCGCTAAATTCAATCGGCTTGTTCTTTGCGTCGATTTTTACGATTTCGGTCGTCGGCGTGGAAACGGCATGCTCAGTGTCGCCTTCAGCGTCGTCGCCAAAAAGCTCGTCAATGGAATCGTCTTCTTCAAGGTCCTCTGTTTCATTCTGCTGGGACAAGCGTCTTTGCCTCTCAGCCTCGTCTTCAGCCTCGGCCTCGTCGTTCAGACGCTCAACTTCCTTAACGTCCTCATCGGCAACTTTTTCCATAATAATGCCGGTTTGCGAAACGGAAGTCTGCGCAAAAAAAACTTGCCCCGCAAAAACAAAGAAAATAGAGAAAAAAAAGGCGAGCCTAAAAACTCGCCTAATGTTTAATAGTTCAAAACTTTTGTACATCTAAAGGCTCATGTTTTCAAGATACTGCTTAGAGTATACAACATCTCCCAACTTTTGAAAAGACACATTCGACACAGTTATCTGGGTGCTTTCGTACTTGACTTTTCCGTTGATTTTTTGGCCGCGCAAACGGTCCTGGATTACCATTTTTGACGGAACCGAGCGGCCGTCAACCTTTTGGTAGCTGGGAATGGCGCTGACGCGCAAAAGCTGGCCCGAAAGGCTGTAATCCTCGCGCTTGCGGGTAAGGCAGTCGTCTTTTGTGGCCCAAATCTTGATTTTGGGATAGTCAACGTCGTTGGCCGACTTTTTGTTTACCGTCAAAGTAAAGCAAACGCAGTCAAGCTTTCCAAGAACGACGTACTCAGCGCTTTCAATGTCGTAAAAGTCCGAATAATGCTGGGGGCGCAAGTCGCTGTTGTTTACGTTTGTGTTCTGGAATTTGTCTTTTGGAGCGGTAAAAGTAAACTGCTTGTTTGACGGATCGTAAAACCAAATGTTCTTGTCAAACTGAACGTAGCCCTTGCCCTTGTCCGATTCAGGACCAGTAATGCGAATGGTGCACATAGCCTTTGAGTCGCGACGGTACATAATCGCGCTTGTTATGCTGTTTCCTTGGCCGGGCGTTTCCTGGACAAGAACGTACTCGCCTGTAAAATCCGTTCCAAAATAGCCTGTGTTCTGGTCAATTTTCTTCAAAATTTCTTTGGCCTGATCCATAGGAACGCTCTGGGCAAAGAAAGGCGCCGCAAAAGCCAAAAGACCAATAAAAGCAAAAATAATCTTCTTCATAATCACTCCTATACATCCGACAGGTTAAGCCACCGTGGCCAACGCTCCCACCGGACTGATGTGAACTAACTTACGCAAAGTAAACAACACGGCGCCTAATGTGGTTACGAAAATAATAGCCAGCAAAAAGCCCGCCTCGGCCGCGTACAAAACCGGAGCCAAGTGTCCGCCGGTCAAGAACAAGTCAAAGCCAGACACAAAGGAAAGGTTGTAGATTGAGGCGACATTCACAATAATAATGGAAGCGACAAAGCCCACCAAAGAGCCCGAAATAAGCAAAAGCAAAATCTCGGTAAAGTAAAGGGCCATAAGGCCGCTGGGCTTCATTCCCAAGGCGCGGAAAGTTCCGCTCTCCACCGCGCGCTTTAGAACGATTACCCTAAAGGTGCTTGATATTCCCACAGAAATAATCACAACCAGCATAACGACAATCAAGGCCACAATGGCGCGCAAAGCCGTAGAAAGCTTTTGCAAGTCGGAAACATTGGCGTTTAGGGGAATCAAGGCGTAAATTCTTTTTCCTTCTGGAATTGCGTAATCTTGCCAAGCCGACTTGTCGTAACTAAGAGGAAACATGTCAAAACGCTTTTCCAATTCATTATGAACGCGTTGCAATTCTTTTTTATTTGGCACGCCATTAGAATAATAGACACAAATTTCATCAATCGGGTATGACATTTTATCAATGCCAGAAAAACCTAAACCTTCCATAAGAGCCAAATAATCCACATACGATGTGTACATTCCAAAAACGCTTGAATCTTGGAAAATGCCCGTAACGACAAGGTTTACAGTATTTTGATTCCCATAAATAGTTTCAATTAATAAAACAATATTGTCCCCTATATGAACGCCAAGTTTTTCGGCGGCCGGCTGCGAAAGCAAAATGCCGTCATGACTAGGCCTGTCCTCAATTCCGCCCTCAATAAAATTGAATTTCTTAAACAGTTCTTTCTCGTCAGAAAAAACAACGCCCTGAATCGAACGCTGCTTTACACTGACGCCTTCAAAGAAAAGGCTTTTGTCGCCTGAGCTTTTTTTGTATCGATATGAAATTTGAGCGCTTGTGGGCAAAACTTCTTTAAGCGCGTCAATCAGTTTCTGATAACTTGCCAAAGAATCCAAAGAATAATCTGAACCGCTGTCGTCGCCCAAAACCATAAAATCGCCGCCGTAATATTGGCGCATTTTTTCAGTCATTGAATCGATCATTCCGTCCGTTATCATCAAGACGGAAAGCATTACGCAAACGCCAACCGCGCAAACCGCAAAAAGCGATTGGTACTGCTTGGCTCGGCTTATCAAAGACTTTATCGCAAAATTAAAGTAAAGGCTTTTCATTATCGAACGGCCTCCATCGCGGCGACTGGGCTTGTGTTTAGCGCGATTCTAACCGGATAAATCCAGGCAACTACCGCCAAAATAAGGGACAAGGCCATTCCGCTAAGGATATTGGGCATGCGGACAACGGCGCGCAAAGTGTCGCCGCCAAAAAGCTGAACCAAGTAAGTGTTGCTAAAGTGGATCGATCCGTTTGACAAAAACGAGTTTCCGACCACGCCCAAAAGGCAGCCCAAAATTCCCGCGGTGATTGTAAGCATCAAAGTTTCGGCCAAGTACTCCAGCGCGATAAAGCGGCGGCCGGCGCCGATTGCCCTAAGCGCGCCTGTTTCTTTGGAACGGTCCAACGCCGCGATTACAAGCGTGTTGTTTACGATGATAAAGCCGGTTCCGATTATGATTATAAGGCCAATGTTAAAAATCAGGCGCATCCAATAAATGTATTGCGCGGCCATGCCGGCGGCGGCGCGCCAGTCAACAGCCTGGACGGGCCATTCGCGCTTGGCAAACTCCCGGTTCATTTTTCGTATGGCAATGCGGGCGGGAACGCCTGCCTGGACGGAACAAACGATGTAATTCCAAATTGTCTCTTCGCTAACCTGTTCAGGCTCTTCAACCGTTTGCGCCGCCGCTTCTTTGGCTGGAACGGCTTCTTCTTCAAAAAAACCGTCCGCTTCAAAGTCTTCGCAGTCGCCAAAAAGGTCGTCGATTCCGCCTTCGTCAAGGTTTTCCAACAAACCGGAATTATCTTGGGTAAAAAGGCTTGCGTCGATTTCGGTTGAGTTCAAGCCGATCAAGGGACGAAGAACAGAAGGATTTATCAAAACGATTTTATCCTGCAAGTCGTTGTGAACGGCGTACTCGTAAACCGCGCTCAAAACAGCCGCCCTTAAAGTGTAGGAGGAACCGGTAAAGCCCGCAAGTTGGATCTGGTCTCCAACTTGGAGCGATACATTGTATTCCTCGTTGATTTTTTGGAGCATTTCCTTAGAAAGCATCATCGCGTCTTGGTCGCTGGAATAAGGCTGGCCGCTAAGGATTTTTATTCCCGGCATAAGCTGAGCGTATTCCTGGCCGTCAACTCCAAAAAAATATGCGCCGAAATTTCTGTCTCCAAAACGCAAAACCGCCTGTCCAGTAATTTGCGGAAGCGCTTGCTTTACATAATCCAAGCTGGAGACATATTCGTAAATGTCGGTGTATGGAATCAATTGCGGAAGTTCGCTCAAATTGCCGGTGACAGGCGTTTCGTCGCCGAACAAGCTCATCGGAAACTGCGCCTTTGGACGGATTACGATGTCTCCCGTAAAATTTTGGCTGAATGTTTTTTCGATTCCGGACTTTGTTCCGTCAAAAACCGCGTTGGCCATAACTAAAACAGCGATGGAAAAGGCGATAAAAAGGATAATCACCAAGGAACTTTTGCGCGAAATGATATTTTTAAACGCGAAATTCAGCGTAAACATAAGACACTTATTATAGTAAATTGCAGCGTTTTTTTCAAGTTGCCCAAACGAACCACAAAAGCAAGGCGGCGGCGCCTGTGGTCAAAAGGGTAAAAGGCAAGCCCAACTTTAGCCAAGAGGCAAAATTCATCGGCTGGCCCTCTTTTTTTACGATGCCCATAGCAACAACATTCGCGCTGGCGCCATAGGGGGTCAAATTTCCACCCAAGCAAGAGCCGATCAAAAGCGCGAACATATACAATTCCGGCGCGCTGCCGACAGATTTTGCCAGGCTTGCGGCCACGGGAAGCATTACGATTATATAGGGAACGTTATCGATAAAGCCCGAAAGGATTATCGAAACAATAAGTATCAAAACAAAGGCGCCCAGCTTGCTTCCGCCAGTAATCCTAGACAAGAAATTGGCAAAATCCAAAAGCAAGCCGGATTCGCTCAACGCGCCGACAACGACAAAAATTCCAATCAAGAAAAATATCGTTTCCCAATCCAGGCCTTTGACCAATTCCCAAATTTCGCCGGCGCTCTTTTTTTGCGACAAAAAATGCCAAGCAAGGCCAATTAACCCAAGGGCAAGTACAAAGCCGCCGCTGGCAAAGGCGCATTCAATTTTAAGGAACGAAATAGCGGCCAAGCCTACAATCATCAAAAGCAAGAGCGCCGTCGGAAAAAGAGAAATGACTTTTGTTTCTTCGACTTCAATTTTTTCTTTTGCGTTCTTAAAAATAAAATAGAAAAACACGCAGCCCACAAGCAAGCCCATCTGGATAAAGAAAAATATCGAAATGCGGCCGTCATGCAAAAAGAAGTCGTTAAAAGTGTATCCGGCAAAAGAAGCGAAAATCATTGACGGCGGATCGCCTACCAAAGTCGCTGTTCCTTCAAGGTTTGACATAACAGCCAAGCCCATCATAAAATTTGTTGGATTAAGCTTTAGCTTTTTGCAAAGAGCCAGCGCGATCGGCGCCATAACCAAAACGGTCGCGACGTTCTCCACAAAAATGGAAATGATTCCCGTCATGGCCAAAATCAATACAATGGCGATTCCGGTGCTGGGCGAAAATTTGATGATGGAATCCGCGACTCGCGACGGCGCCTTTGAATAAATGAAAAGCGCGGCGATTATCATCGAGCCGACATAAATCATCAAAACATTCCAATTGATTAATTGCGTCAGCGAATGCCGCAAGGCAAAAAGCCGGCCGCTTCCTTCAAAAACGCCTGCCGGAAAAACCGTTCCAAGAACTATCGCGATTGCGGCGGCTCCCAAAGACCAAAAAACTTTTTTTTCCTGAAAAACAATGACAAGCGCGTACATTACCAGCGCTAAAGCCAAAATGAAAAATTTCACTTAGTGACATCCTGATCGAAATATTTCAACGATATTCTTTCCAAGGTTCCGTCGGAACGCATTGACTCAAGCGCTTTGTTCATCTCCAGCAACAAAGTCAAGTTTTGCGGATTCCTTCTGCATGGAATCGCAATTTGATGAACTTGGTCATACACCGCGACTACTTTTATCGCGGCATTGGGATTTTTTTTCATGTAATAAGAAAAAGTGAAAAATGAGTTAATCGTTGTGTCAACGCGATTTTCCAAAAGCAAATTAACCGTTTCCTCAAAAGTGTCAATGACAATCGGAATGGCGCCGTATTTTGTCGCGATTTCTTCATAAGTGCTTCCTTGCGAATTGGCCGCAGTTTTTCCCGCCAAATCTTCAAAGGATTCGATTGTGTTGTTGTCCTTGCGCACGATTAGCACAGACCTTCCAAAAGCGTACGGATCTGTGTAATAAAAGCGCGCCTGTCTTTCCGGAGTGACGGCGACGCCATTCATCACGATGTCGCACTCGCGCTTTTCCAAACTGTTCAACAATCTTTCCCATTCAATTTCCAAAAACTTAGCGCGAAGCCCCATGCGGGCGCACATTTCTTTCGCGATTTCTATATCGTATCCAACCAGCTCGCCGCTTTCGTCATGAAAATTCCAAGGCTCCCATACGCCTTCTGTGGCAATGACAAGCTCGCCTTTAGCCTTTATTTGGTCAAGCAAAGTTTTTTGCGGCGACCGATGGCAAGCCAAAAGTGAAAAACAAAAAAGGCCGGCAAACGCAATCAACAGTTTTTTCATAACACCCTCTTTTTATATCCACATGGCTTGCTGCAACAACGCCGCCTCTTGCGGAGACAAGTTGTCGGAAGCCGTTTTAAACTTCAATTCCTGGTTCTTAATGCTGACGACAGTTTCGCTGGCGACAGACTTGGTGACAAAAGTGTTGCCGCCAATCACAGAATTTTTTCCAATAACCGTATCGCCGCCCAAAATCGAGGCGCCCGAATAAATCGTAACGTTGTCCTCAATCGTAGGATGGCGCTTTACGCCCTTTAATTGCTGGCCGCCGTTTGTGCTCAAAGCGCCCAAAGTGACGCCTTGGTACACTTTTACGTGTTCGCCGATAACGGTGGTCTCGCCGATTACAATTCCCGTTCCGTGGTCAATAAAAAAATACTTGCCCAACGTCGCGCCGGGATGAATGTCGATTCCCGTGCGGTTGTGGGCGTATTCCGTCATGATTCTTGGAATCAAAGGAACGCCCAAAACAAAAAGCTCGTGCGCCAAGCGGTTGACCGCGATCGCAAAAAAACCCGGATAAGACAAAATTATTTCAGTCTTGTCAAAAGCCGCAGGGTCGCCGTCGTAGGCCGCCTGCAAATCGCTTTCCAAATATTCGCGGACGCGGGGTATCCGGTCAAAAAACTCGTGGGTAACCAACCGCGCCCGCTCGCGAAGCTTTTCTTCCGCCGCCTCCGCGTTTTCCGGAAGCTTTTTTAGCGCCAAGAAAATCTGCTTGTTCAAGACAAGCATGACCTCGCGGCACAAGACTGAAATGTAATTTTCAAAGTCGCTAACTTTATATTCGCGCTCGCGAAAGTATCCCGGAAAAAGGATCCTAAAGAATTTTTCTATCAATCCCTGGACCAACACAACGTCAATTTCGACTTCATCGTCGGTCTTATTGATGAAAAAATCCTCTTTTTTGTAATGCTCAAGGATTCCGCGAATGGAACTTGTCTCAAGCATTTCATATTTTTCCGGCATTATTCTAGAATAGCGCCTTTTTAATTATTTTTCTAGTCTATTCACCAAATAGGGAATCGCCTTTTCAAACTTTACGCCGTAAAAGTGCGAATCGTCGCCAAGAGTTTTTTTCATGGACTCAACGACAAAATCCGCGGCGATTGAGGCCGCCTCCAAGGCGCTCTTGCCCCTCAAAAGCGAGCCGGCAAAGGCCGAAGCGTAAACGTCTCCAGTTCCGTGCATGGCGGCGGGCAAACGCTCGTGAAAGTAATACTCGATCTTTTTTCCGTCAGAAACGGCGGCTCCCAATTTTGAAGGTTCGTAGCTTACGCCTGTAATGACGACATTCTTGGCGCCCAATTTATGCAAGCCGGCGATCGTTTTTTCGATGTAGGCCTGGTCGTAGCCGCTTTCGATGTATTCCTGGCCAAGAAGGAAGCTGGCTTCGGTCAAGTTGGGAAGAACGTAATCCGCCTCCGCCACAAGTTTGGCCATTTCTTTTGGGAAGTCCGCGTCAAAGCCAGCGTAAAGCTTTCCGTTGTCGGCCATGGCGGGGTCAACGATTTTTACCGCTCCGCTTGAACGGGCGGCCTTTTTAAAGATGTCCAAAATGTGCGGAATCTGGGCTTTAGAAACGTAGCCTGTGTAAAAGGCGTCAAAGTCGATTTTTTCCTTAATCCACTGGTCAAGAATTTTTGGCATTTCGTCGGTAAGGTCGCGGAAAGTCCAGGCGCTAAAGCCCTTTCCTGTATGGTTAGAAAGAACGGAACTTGGCAAAATGCCGGCCTCAATTCCGCAAGCGCTGATAATTGGAAGGGCGACAGTAAGCGAGCACTGTCCCACGCATGAAATATCCTGAATAGTAAGAAGTCTGTGATCTTGTGACATAAAATGCCTCCTTTTTTTTAGAGATATTTTAACGAAAAAAGAGCGTTATGCATATACCTTTTTTTATACTTTTTCGCTATAATCAGCGATAAAGTTTTGCTATAAACAAAAAAAAGGGGGCGGCGGCTTTGCAAAAATTTCAGATTCTTTTCCAAGACCAAAACATCGCGGTCATTTGCAAAAGCTCCGGCCTTTTGAGCGTTCCCTATCCAGGCTGCCGCGCGAAGACCGCCCTTAGCCTTTTGGAGGAAGCGATGAGAAAGCGCGGAACTTTTTCATCCAAGCATAGGCCATTCGCCGTCCACCGTTTGGACAAAGACACAAGCGGCGTTATGATGTTCGCGCTTAACGAACGCGCGCAAAAAACGATTATGGATTCTTGGCAAACGATGGTCACCCAACGCCTTTACCGCGCCGTCTCCGAAAACACCCGCGGCGCCGCACAAAAGCTTCCAGACGAAGGAACGATTGACAGCCCGCTTGCCTACAACGCTTACAACATCGCCTACGTTCCCAAAGGAGGAACGGACGGAAAAGGCGGCGGAAAGGACGGAAAATTAAAAACGGTTTCGGCGCGAACAAACTACAAAATCATCGCGCGCGGAAAACAATTCACAATGTTCGAGCTTTCGTTGGACACCGGCCGCAAAAACCAAATCCGCGCCCACTTGTCAAGCCTGGGATTTCCATTGTGCGGCGACAAAAATTACAGGGCCAAGACGAACCCCTTTGGCCGCCTGGCCCTGCACGCGCGCGTTTTGGAATATGTAAACCCGTGGACCAAAGAGCAACAGCGCTTTGAAATCCCCGAGCCTCCGGAATGGCTTAGATCTTGTAGCTCTTGATAAGCTCCAACACTTGGTTGTTCAACTTTGTGTTGTTTTCCGATTCCGTAGACGACTTTTGAGCCTGCCCCAAAATCTCGCCGATTGAATTCTTGATGCTGGCAGTAAGAATGGTAATTTCGCTGGCCGAAGTTCTAAGCTCGTCCATTTTTGAGAATACCTTTTCGCTCTGCTCTTGCATTTCTTTGCTGGCGCTTTTGATGGACTCCGAAGAAGTTTCGACAACGAACATCGACTCAAGCAAACTCTTTGTTCCCGCCTGCTGCTCGTTGACGCTGGCCAAAACTTCGGAAAGCATGGCTTGAATTTCGCTGATTCTTGTGTCCAAACTTTGGAAAGAAGAAAGCGAAAGCTTTGACGCGTCAACGATTCCCGTAATGGCCTCTGTAATCGACTTGATCAAATCGCCGATGCTCTTTGACTGCTTGGCGGAACTTTCGGCCAAATTGCGAATCTCGCCGGCAACAACAGCAAAACCCTTTCCAGCGACGCCGGCATGGGCGGCCTCGATCGAAGCGTTCATCGCCAACAAGTTTGTCTGGCTTGCGATGTTGCGGATAACGGCGTTGGCTTCCTTTAGACGGCCGGCTTGCGCTTGGATTTCGCCAACCTTGTCCACAACCGTCATTTGGTCTTTTTGGCCAGTCTTTGAGTCGTTGACCAAAAGCTCGTACTTTTGCGAAATCTTAGAAATGTTCTCGTCGATGCTTTGAATGTTTGCGGAGATTTCGTTCGCATGGTCAGAAATCTCGCTGATCGCTTCTGATTGCATTGCTATTCTTGAGGCAAAAAGCTGGATGGACTTGCTTACGTTAGAGCTGCTGTCGGCGACCATGTCCATCGTTTCGTTTTGGGTTTTGGCGCGGACGCTGATTTCCTGAACGCGCTCCGTTGTTTTTTGAACGTCGCCGATTGTCGATTGCGAGTGGCCCTCGATTTCCGTTCCTGAGTATACAAGAGAGGCGACGGCTTCCTTGATTTTCTTGAACATGTTGGCAAGGCTTTCTGTAAGATTGTTGCAGCTTTCGACCAGCTCGCCGATTTCATCCTTTCTCTTAACGGGAATCTTCTGCGACAAGTCCGCTTTGCCAATGGCGATGTCGTTTATTTCCTCCGTAACTTTTTTAATTCTGGCAAACAAACCCTTTAAGGCAACGTTAACGATAAAGACTGTCGCCAAAAGCAAAAGGACGGAAAGCGCGATTATGTGGATGATAAGCCATTTGATTTGCGCGCGGACGGGGCCAGCGTCATAGTCGGCGGCGATAAAGCCGATTGCCTGGCTTCCGTCCATAATGGGCGCGAAAACGGTTATAAGCCAACCCCATCCTTCTTGCTTTTCCATTTTGCTGGCCTGAATTTTTCCGGTTGACATGGCAAGCAAAGCGGGCTTTCCATAGTTGTCCTTTGTTTCCAAAGTTCCAAGCGGAGAAAAATTTTCCTCGTCATCGGGATCGCAAGAGCCGTCAACGACATACATATATTCTTTGTCGTTTGCGGGAACCATTGTGTAAAAATATTTCGCGGAAGACGTTTCCTTCATTGAAAGCAAGCCTTCGTGAAGGTTTCTAAAGCGCAAAGAATCAGGATTTTGCTCTTCCAAAACCCTGCGAAAGTTCGCTATGTTTCCGTTAATGTATTTTGCGCCGCTTTCAACAAGAGGCGTTCCGTCAGCGACAAAAGTGTTGACGCAAATCTGAGCGGCCTTTTTTATTGCAAGAACCGAGAACAAGGCGATCGCCGCCGCGAAAAACGCGGAAATGAAAAGGGTGTATTTTACCCGTAAAGAAAGTGTCTTCATAACTAAACATTATATATCCGAAAATTGACTTTTTCAAGTTTTTTTTTAATAATATGCTTGCAATGATTAATCCTAACAAACTTTTCCAGTTGAGCGGCGGCCAGCAAAGGCGAAAGTTAGCCCTTTGTTTTGGAGCCTTGGAACGCGACATTTTGGGAATAGCCGAAAAAGGCTCGGAATACAAGTTTTCCACCATGCCCAGGGCGGACTACATAAAGGCCTTGTGCCGCGTATTTTTGCAAGACCCAAAGATTTCGGCGGACGCGGCCCAAAAACTTTCCGCCATTCTCCAAGAAGAGCCTTTTGACGAACGCCTTGCCTGCAATTTGGCCCGCAACGAGCTTTTGGCCATAATCGGAACCTTTCCCGCGGAATGGGACTTGATCATCGCGCCCCACCCAAACGCCGGGCCGGAGGGAACGGTTGCAAAACGCGATTTTTTTCCGGGCCTCAAAGTTTACGCCGAGGACATCCGCTCGCCCTTTAACTTGGGCTCGATTTTTAGAACGGCCGAAGGAATGGGAGCGGAAAAGCTTTACCTTAGCCCTGGCTGCTGCGACCCCGCCCATCCCCGCTCGCAAAGAAGCGCCATGGGCTGCATAGAAACATTGCCTTGGGAACGCGCCTCGCTTGACGATTTAAAAGAAGAAAACATTTTTGTCCTGGAAACGGGCGGAACCCCGATCGACGATTTTGAATTTCCTAAAGAGGGAGTTTGCATTATCGGCTCGGAGGAATTGGGAGCCAGCCCGCAAGCGCTTGCAAAAGCCAAATACGGCCGCGTCACGATTCCGATGAAAGGATTAAAAGCCTCGCTTAACGTCGGCGTGGCCTTTGGAATTTTAATGCAAGCTTGGGTGTCCGCCTTGTCTGATTAGTTTTGGTCTTCTTGTTTGTTAAAAGCGTCGCGCAACTGCTTTGAAATCTTTTGGAACTGGCTTTCGTTTGTAAGCTTAAATTCCTTAAGCACGTCCACGTCGATTTGGTAGAAAGCCACTTCTTGTCTCTGGTAGTGGGTCATAAGGTCGGCCAAGTAAACTACGTGAACCAATTTCTTCACTTCTTCGGGAGCGGAGTCGGGAGCGTGGTGGTAGCGGATCGCGCTTACAATTACGTCCGGGAAGTTCCAGTTTTCGGCTACGCGCGCTCCGATTTCGGCGTGGTTTACGCCGGCCACAAGCTTTTCAAAAATCTCGACCGAAAGGTTCTTTTCCACGCTCATCTTGCGAACGCCGTTGATAAAGTCCGGATGGCTGGTTTCAAAAATGATTTTTCCCATGTCGTGAAGGAGGCCGCAAACATAAGCGTCCTCAACGACGTTGCGGTTGCCTGAGAAAAAGTTTCGCGCCAAATTGTATGAATAGAAAGCGACTTGATAGGCGTGAGACCACAAGTCTTCCTTGCCGCCGGTAACCTTGGCGAATGACTGAACCGCTCCAATTGAGAAAAGAAGGTTCTTGATTCCGCGCAAGCCTACAAGCTTTACTGCGTCGTAAATGCTGGAGCAAGGGCTGGCCAAAGCAAAGGCGGCGGAGTTTACCAACTTGAGCAATTCGGCGCTGAGCGAAACGTCGTTTGAAATCTGCATGGCGATATCGCTCATCTTTGAATCCGGGTTGCTCAAAAGGCGGTTGATCGCCGAAATGTTCTCCGGGAACTGGGGAAGCTCGTCTATGACCTTTACAAATTCCTCGGAAATAAAATTGATCTCTTCCAAGGTTTTTGAATTAAGCGGAAGAATGATGCGGGTGATTGTCTCGCCGTTTTCGCAAATAACCTGGAAGTTTTCTTCGGTAAGGCCGATCTTTTCAAGCATCAAAATCATGATTACAAGGCCAAGGCCGGCGCCTTCGGAGTTGTCCAAAATTTGCTCCATCGCCTGCTCTACCGAAGTGTATTGCTGGGCGCGGCTAAGCTTGTCGTGAATGCGCTTGTATTCAAAAATAGTCAAGTCCGAATTGTTGCGGACTTCGATTTTTATCTTGTTGTTGCGGAACTGCAAAATCAAGCGGACGTAAAGGCCGGCCTTTTTTTGCAAGCCCAAAAAGTAGTTGATGTCGTTGAGCGTGTCGTCCTTAAAGGTCTTCATTCCAAGCTCATAGTCGGCCTGGTTCGTTATGTCCAGCTTTTTGAATTTAAAGTACACGCGCTTGGTGTTGGCCTTTTTTGCGTTGGTGATCAATTCGCTCAAGCAGTACGAAAGGTACTCAATCATTTGAGTCTGGTCGAGCTCTTCCAAAAAGGCGCGCAGAATGTCGTCCATATACACTTCCATCTCGTGAGGAAGGGTGTATGTGGTGAGAGAAAGAGGGATTCCCGCGTTGATGGCGGTTCTTACTTTATTTCTGTCAACTTCTACTCGCTTGGCCTGAGGTGCCGGCATAATACGCTCCGAATACTTTTTATCCGATTATATTATCATAAAATATAATAAAATTCAAGGGAGTTGAGTCCCAAAACAGCGCCTTGAATTTCTTCCTATATTTCGCTATAATTTTCGTTATGGTCTTTAAATTGATTTTTACTATCGCCTTGCTGGTTGCAGTGGCGGTTTTTACCGGTTTTAACTTGGGAAACAAATGCGACATTTGGCTTTTTGGAAAACAGTTCAACCAAGTGCCTGTCTTTATAACAATCGCAATTTCATTCGCGGCCGGCATATTGGCCGCCCTTCCGGCCGTGTTTTTGCGCGGCGAAAAGAAAATGACTCCTGAACAGGCCCGCGCCATGGCGGAACGCCTTGAGCAAGCCGAAAAAAAGAGCTTGGAAAAGCAGTTGAACCGCCAAAAGAAATTGGAGGAAGCCAAGCAAAAGGCTCAGGCCGCCTTTGAAAAAAAACCGCGCGCCGCCAAAAAAAGCGCCCAAGAGTCGGCCCCGGCGCAAAATTCCGCTCCGCAGGAAAATAAATGAAGCACCTTGCCTTATTCTCATGCCTCATAATTTTCGCAAGCCTTGCCTTTGGGCAAACCGCAAAGGAAATATGCCAAAAGGCCTTGGAGGCTTCGTCGGCTGGAGAAACGGTGGAAAGCTTAAAAAAACAAATTCCCCAAGCAAAAAACGCGGCGGACAAGCGCGCGCTTCTTGCCTTTTTGGGCGGCCTGCAGGAACAGTTGGGCGCCTACAAGGACGCCTCGGCTTCATACGCGCAGGCGGCCGGCATTTCCGCTCCCAACGTCGAAGGCTTTGCAAAAAAGACGAACCCGCAATTGGTTTTGGACGCGGTTAGATGCTCCCTTTGTTCCGGCGACAGCGCGACTGCCGACAACTACCTTAATTCCGCCGTCCGCAATTCCCAGGACGAAACGATTCAGGCTTACATAAAACTTTACGAAGTTTGGAGCCGCCTTTGCCAAATCGAATCCAATTCCCAGCTGGACGAAAGCGTAACGCTTTTAAAGGCTTACTCGGACTTTCCTTCGATGAAGGCCGTGGCGCCCAGCGTGTTGCTTACCCTTTGGTACATTACCGGCCAGGAAAGCTGGGGCAAAAAATTGCGCGCCGCTTTTCCAAAAAGCCCGGAGGCGGCGATTGTGGCCGGCAACGTGCAAATGATGCCCGCGCCATTTTGGTACTTTATGCCCAAAAAAGGAAAGGCCCTTGAAGCCGCCGCCGAAAACGCCGCCGAGTCGCAAACAATTCCGATGGAAAAATCAGACGACAGCGCGAGTTCGGCCAACGCTAGCGGCGACACAAGCGACGGCGCTTCCGAAAAAATAAAGAAGCAACAGCTGGGCTTGTTCAAAAGCCGCGACAACGCTCAGGGCCTTTGCGACAGGCTAAAGGAAAAAGGCTTTAAGCCATACATCACGGAAGAAACCAGGCCCAGCGGCACGACATACTTTATCGTTGTCGTTGACGAAAACGCAAAGGGCAACATCGGCGACCAACTTAGAAGCGCCGGCTTTGAATGCTATCCAATTTTCTAAAATTTTTTATTGAGGTATAAATTATGAGCCAAGAAAAGAATCCCCTGCTCTGCCACTGGGCCGACCAGATGGCCGACAAAATCATCGCCGAAAAAGGCGACCGCGACTCCTACACATGCGCGTCCGGCATCACGCCCAGCGGAACCGTTCACCTTGGAAACTTCCGCGAAATCATCACCGTTGACTTGGTTGTCCGCGCTCTTCGCGACCGCGGCAAGAACGTCCGCTTCATTTACTCTTGGGACGACTACGACGTGTTCCGCAAAGTTCCGGCCAACATGCCCGATCCCGACACGCTGGAAAAATACTTGCGCTTCCCGATCACGATGGTTCCCGACACGACCGGCCGCGACGAAAACTACGCGCGCCACCACGAAGTTGACATCGAAACCCAGCTTCCCCGCGTCGGCATCGCTCCGGAATTTTTGTACCAAGCCAGCCGCTACCGCGCAAACCGCTACGCCGAGGGAATGAAAAAGGCGCTGCAAAACCGCGACCTTATCAAGGAATGTCTCAACGAATACCGCGACGAGCAGCACAAGATGAAGGCGGAGGACGTTTACTGGCCGGTCAGCATTTTCTGCGGAAAATGCAACAAGGACACGACAACAATCACAGGCTACGACGGAGAGTACGGCCTCACATACAAGTGCGAGTGCGGCTGCGAAGAAACAGTCGACATCCGCAAATTCCAAGGCGCCAAGCTTGGCTGGCGAGTTGACTGGCCGATGCGCTGGAACGAAGAAAAGGTAGTCTTTGAGCCGGGCGGAAAAGACCACATCAGCCCGGGCGGAAGCTACGACACAGCCAAGCTTGTTTCCAAAAAAGTTTACGGCTGGGACGCGCCGATCACAATGCGCTACGACTTTGTCAACCTTAAAGGCGTTCCCGGAAAAATGTCCTCTTCAAAGGGAAAAGTAATCGCGCTTCCCGACGCGCTTGACGTTTACCAGGCCGAAGTTCTCCGCTACATCTTTGCGGGAACCCGCCCCAACACAGAATTCGCGATCAGCTTTGACCTTGACGTTCTTAAAGTTTACGAAGACTACGACAAGACAGAGCGCATTGTTTACGGAATCGACAAGGCCAAGAGCGACGACCAGTTCAACAAAGAAAAGCGCATTTACATCCTTAGCCAAATCGACGGAAAGATTCCCGAGACGATGCCGTATCAAATCACTTTCAGAATGCTCACAACCCTTTTGCAAACCTACTCCGGCGACATCGACGCTGTGATAAAGTCTCTTGGAGACGTTAAGCCTGACCAAGAAGAACGACTTCGCCGCCGCGCCGCTTGCGCCTGGTTCTGGATCCAGCACTCGGCTCCCGACTGCGCCCCGGACTTTTGCTTTGCCCTCCGCGACGACGGATCAAAGCCCCAACTTTCCGACGAGCTTGCGACTGCCGTCCGCCGAGTGCGCGACGAAGTCGTTCCCAAGCTGGACACCTTTACGCTTGACAAAGAATGCCAGCAAGCGATTTACGACGTGGCCACCAGCATGGGTATGGAATCAAAGGCGCTCTTTACCGCCTTGTACCAAACGCTTATCGCAAAAGACCAAGGCCCGCGCCTAGGCTCCTTCTTGCGCATCATCGGCAAAGAAAAACTGCAAAAGATTTTGGGCGCGCTATGATTGGATTTTTTCTAAAGAAAAATTTTTGCGACGGCTGGGACAACATTTTCTTTTTGATTGTCCCAAACATCATCGTGACGCTTTACGCGGCGCTCTCGTTCTTTTTGCTGAGCGTCGTGTTCAACCTTAACACGCCCTTTGCCCTGCCATTGTCGTGCCTTGCATTTGTGATTCTTATGGCGCTTGGAATGGTTTTGGCAATGGCCAACAGCGAAAACGCCGCCGCGATTGCCAATTTTCAAATGCCTTCGCTCGCCGCGTATTTTAGGCAAATCCCAAAAGTTTTTTTTGACGCCGTTCGCTACGGCGCGCTTTTGGGCGCTTTGATTGTCGTTGCCTTTATAGGAATCCCAGTTTATTTTTCGGCCGGCGGCGTGTTGGGCTTTGCCTTGTGCGCGACGCTGATTTTCTTTGAGGCGATTTTCGCGCTGGCGTTGCAGTGGTTCATTCCGCTAAGGGCGCTTTTGGGACGCGGCTTTGTCCAAACGATAAAAAAAAGCTTTGTGCTTTTCTTTGACAATGCGGGCTTTAGCGTCTTTATCTTTTTCTTTAACTTGTTTTTGCTCGCGCTTTCGTTCATGATTTTTTTCTTGGTTCCGGGAACGGCAGGAGTCGTATTGAGCGGAGTGAACGCCCTTCGTCTTCGCCTTTACAAGTACGACTGGCTTGACGCCCACCCCGAAAACAAAACGCCAAAACTCCGCAAAAAAATCCCCTGGGCCGCCCTCATCAAAGAGGACGAAGAAAACCTGGGTCCCCGCGGCTTTAAGTCCTTCTTTATGCCGTGGAAGATTGATAATTAGGAACGAGTCAAGGCACGCTTCGCTCAAGGCCTTGACTCGTTCCTTTTTCGGCGCGATTAGTATTATCGCGCCGAAATAGAAGGCACGCCGCAATGGACAACTAACATAAAAAAAACCGCTCCACAGGAGCGGTTTTTTGTTCCACGAACTTTTCAGTCCGTTTTACTTTGTCATCAACATCGTCTTGGAATCCAAGTTGACGCTGCCAACGTTCTCGTTTGAGTGTTCCTTAAGAACGTTCAAGCTGAGGTTTCCGCCGGCGGCTTCGATGTGGGCTACAACGGCAAAGTAAGAAACGATTTCTGAGCGGACGCTGTCAAGCAACTTGTTGCTTTCCTTTGTGTCGCTGAACCATACGGTGATCTTTTCTTCCTTGGCAAAGTCGGCAACGGCGGCGATGTCGTTCTTGGAAATCTTGTCCAAGTCCAAACCGTCGATTACCAAAGCCTTAACGTTGATTCCGCCGCTCTTCAAAGCGCCGATTGTGTTAATTACTTTGGGCAAAGTGAACGACTCTTGGTTAAAGTTCAAAATTGTGCGGTCGCGCATGATTTCGTCCTTCAACTCAGAGGCGTTGGAAATGTTCTTCTTTTTGGCAATTTCGCTGAATACGCTTGAGTACCAAGAAATTACGTTTGAAGAGTGCTGGTCAAAAGAAACGTGAACCAACGGATTTCCGGCCAAGAGAGCGTCCATTCCAAACTGAACCAAAACGGAAGTCTTTCCCAAACCCTTCTTGGCTGTCACCAATCCAATCTCGCCTTCCTTGAGGCCGCCGTTGGAGGCCGAGTCAAAAAAGCGGATGGGGCTTGATTTATACAAATCGTTCTTATCCATGTCTAATCTCCTTACTTCTGAGCGGCCTTGCGCTCTTCCTGATACTTCTTCTTCAATTCGTCGGAAACGGCGTTAGGAACCTTTCCGTACTTGAGGAATTCCATCGTGAACTCAGCCTTGCCCTGTGTTGAAGAGCGAAGGATTGTAGAGAAGCCGAACATTTCCGAAAGAGGAACTTCAGCGTTTACAGTTGAAGTGTTGTTCTCGTCGGTTGTGTCGATGATTACGCCGCGGCGCTGGTTGATAAGGCCGAACATATTTCCCTGGAACTCAGTCGGTCCAGAAATTGAAACCTTCATGATCGGTTCCAAAATGCAGGGGCCGGCCTTTTCGTAACCTTCGCGGAAGGCGCCGATGGCGGCTGTCTGGAAGGCGATGTCGCTTGAGTCTACCGGGTGGTACTGACCGTCGTTGATTGTGCAGCGAACGTTAACTACAGGAGCTCCGATCAAAGAACCCTGCTGCATCGCGCGCTTAAAGCCCTTGTCGCAAGACGGAATGTATTCGTTGGGAATCGCGCCGCCCTTGATTGAGTCAACAAACTCGTACTCTTTATCTTCGCACGGTTCCATAAAGCCGGCAACGCGTCCGTACTGTCCCGAACCGCCAGTCTGCTTTTTGTGAGTATAGTTGAAGTCGGCGCGCTTTGTGATTGTCTCGCGGTAAGCTACCTGCGGCGCTCCCGTCTCAACTTCGCACTTGTATTCGCGCTTCATGCGTTCTACGTAAACGGCAAGGTGCAACTCGCCCATACCCTTGATGATTGTTTCGTTTGATTCCGGATCCATGTATGTCTGGAATGTCGGGTCTTCCTTTGTAAAGCGGTTCAAGGCCTTTGACATCTGGGCCGCGGCGTTCTTGTCTTTCGGTTTGATTGACAAAGAAATAACCGGGTTGGGAACGTACATAGAAGCCATTGAAACGTTCAATCCGCCTGAGGTGAATGTGTCGCCAGAAGCGCAGTCAACGCCGAACAAGGCAACGATGTCGCCTGAGCCGGCTTCGTTGATGTCTTCCATCTGGGCGGCGTTCATGCGGACAAGGCGGCCTACCTTAAAGCGCTTGCGGCTGCGAGTGTTGTAAAGCTCGTCGCCCTTTACGATGCGGCCCTGGTAGATGCGGGTGTATGTAAGCTGACCGTACTGGCCGTCGTCCAATTTGAACGCCAAGGCGACTGTCGGCTTGTTGTCGTCGGAAACCAATTCGATTTCGGCTTCGTTGTTGTCCAAGTCAAGGGCAACGTTCTTAACTTCTGTCGGATCGGGGAGGTAGCGGATAACGCCGTCAAGCAAGGGCTGGATACCCTTGTTCATGTGGGCTGAACCGCAGAACACGCCTACAAACTGCTCGGCCAAAGTGCCTTTGCGGATGGCGGCGATGATTTCTTCTTCTGTCTCTGTTCCTTCGAGAACGTGCTCCATCAAAGTGTCGTCGAACATTGAAGCGGCTTCGACCAATTCCTGGCGGTACTTCTCAACGTCGTCCTTCATGTGGGCGGGAACTTCGGCATAGCGGAGCTCGTTTCCGTCGTGGCCTTCAAAGTAAATGGCCTTGCGGCTGATCAAGTCTACAACGCCTTCCAACTTGTCTTCCAAGCCGATGGGCAATTCCATCATGTAAGCGTTGAGTCCCAACTTTTCGCGAATCTGCATGCGCACGCGAAGAGGGTTGGCTCCCTGGCGGTCGCACTTGTTAACAAAGGCTACGCGGGGAACGTGATAGCGCTTGAGCTGGCGGTCTACAGTGATTGACTGAGACTGAACGCCGGCGACAGCGCACAAAATCATGATGGCGCCGTCAAGAACGCGCAATGAGCGCTCTACTTCTACCGTAAAGTCTACGTGGCCGGGGGTGTCGATTACGTTGATTGTGTAATCTTTCCACTGAACCTGAGTGGCCGCAGACTGGATTGTGATTCCGCGCTCGCGCTCCAATTCCATTGAATCCATAACAGCGCCGACGCCGTCCTTTCCGCGGACTTCGTGAATCTGGTGAATCTTGTTGCAGTAGAACAAGATGCGTTCCGTTGTTGTGGTTTTTCCAGAGTCAATGTGGGCGCTGATACCGATATTTCTCATTTTAGAAATATCCATAATATTACCTCTCAAAAAAAAATTCTTTTGACAATAGTTTTAAAATTATAATGAATTCAAGCCCTTTGTTCAAGGGTTTTCCGCTCGTTTTTTAAAAAACCGACCATAATCGTTTTTTCGAGCGGATTTCGCGCAAGCGCGGCTTGATTGCCTTTTTTTTACCAAGTGAGCGGAAAGGCGGCCGAGACGGAGGCGTTGATCCGGACAGCCCTTAGGCGGACCAAAAAATTGGCGGCCACGGAAGGCTCAAATTTATGCTTGCCGTCCTTTTGGCTTGCCGAAAAGCCCGCCGACACGCAAGAAAGAAACCCGCGCTTTGGGTAAAAAGCAGCCTTAAAGCGTTCGGTCCATTCCCGTTTTTGCCAGTCCAGCTCCGGCTGGAAGGAGGCGCCGCCGCTTAGGACAAGGCGGCCTGCAAAAGGCCCGTCAAATATATGGGAGTAATAAAAAGCGGCTGATATTTTTGGAAGCGGCGGCGCCTTTTCTTGGCTCGGATTTTGTTCCAGGACAACCGGGCCTACGCTTGCGGTAAATTTTGCGGAATCCCGTTTATGGCAAAGCTGAACGCCGGCGGCGGCCTTGGCTTCTATAGAGGTCCGCTCGGTCTTTTTTGAATAGTCCTTGATCTGTTCCTCCAAAAAACCTCCCAAGCCGATTTTGAGGCGGCTGCCGTTCCGCAAGCCAAAAGAAAGCTGGGGGCTGGCCTTGGCCTGCCAGACTTTTTTATATTCCTTTCCGTTCGCCGCCACGTATGGAGTTTTTTGGCCGCAAAAAATATTGTCGCTTGCAAAAGCCGCCGCGGACAAAGAAAAGTTCCCCATTGTAAAAAGCAATTCTTGCGCAAAGGTGGAACGGCCCAAGCTTTTTTTGCCAAGGCTGTCCCTACCCTCGGCGATTCCAAAAGTCGTCCTGCTTTTTAGGAACGGAATCTCCACGCAAAAATCGGCGGCGGAAAAGCTCGACAATTCGCTCCGCCAAATCGGAACGGAGTCAAACCAGTCGATTTCGGCGGCTTCCGACTTTTCTTCGCTGTAACGGCGGCCCCAAAGAAGCCCGCCAGTAGCCTTAAGCCAGTTTTGGTAAAAAAAGCCGCCTCTCGCGCTTGCCAAAAAGGGCGCCTTGTCTGGTTCGGCCGCGTTTTTTGTAACGGCAAATTCCGCCTTAATCGGCATAATGCGAACGCTCTCGCCGCCCCATTCTTTGGGAACGGAAAGCGCGGCGGCGGCGTAAATCGAATCGTCTTGCGGGCTGGAAGTTTTTGTTGGGAGCGAAGCGACCAAGGCGCCCGAATCCGCCACGCCAAAGGCAAGGGGGCTTGCGACCGACGAAAACGGCGCGATCCGTTTTTGCGTGTAAAGCCTTAGCGAGCCGGCCGCGACTTTTGTCTTTAAAACTTTTTGCCGCTTGGAAAAATCCAGCGCTACGCTCGCCCGCCGCCGGTCAAAAATCTTTTCATAATCGCCAAAACTTTTTACTGACCAAAAATCCCCGCCGCCTGTCTTTTTGCAGGAATTAAAAAGGCGAAAGTCCAACGCGTCCCAATTTAACTTTAGGCCGTAACTAAAGGCGTAGGAAGAATCCGCCGGAACGTCCCCTTCCATATTTTTTGGCGCGTAGTAAGAACCCGACCAATAAAGGTTCACCACCGGCTCGGCGGCTGCCGCAAGCGATAAAAAAAACGCTCCCAAAAGGAGCGTTGTAAAAATTCTTTTTCCCATGCCTATAAGATAGACATTTTTATCAATATTTTACGAAATTTTTGGAAAAAAATTTTATTTTTTTTACTTTTTCCACCCATCATATCTGTCGCACTCAAGAATGGCGCGGGCGTTTTGGACGCGTTCCGCCGTAGGAGAGGGAACACCTTCCAAGCGGTAGGGGATGCCAAGCTCCTTGTACTTTGCGACGCCAAGCGTGTGGTACGGAAGAACTTCGACGCGCTGCACGTTTCCAAGCGAACGGATAAAGTCGCGCGTTCTTTCCAAGTACTCGTCCTTGTCGCTCACTCCGGGAACCAAAACGTGGCGGATCCAAATGGGCTTTTTTATTTTGTCCAAGTAGCGGAACATCTTTATGATGTTGTCGTTGTCCAGCCCCGTAAGCTCCTTGTGCTCGGCCGGGTCGATGTGCTTTATGTCCATCAGCAAGAGGTCGGTCACTTCCATCAACTTTTGGAATTTTTCAAACCATTCGCCTTGGTCGCTAAAGGGGCCGCCCGAAGTGTCTATGCAAGTGTTGACGTTTTCTTTTTTTGCAAGGGTGAAGAAGTCCAGCAAAAAGTCCAGCTGCGCGAGTGGCTCGCCTCCGCTGACTGTTATGCCGCCCTTCTTTCCCCAGTAGGCGCGGTCCTTTACCGCGTCAGCCAGCAAGTCGGCCGGAGACATTTTCTTTCCGTCGGCCATATTCCACGTGTCGGGGTTGTGGCAAAATTTGCAGCGCAAGGGACAGCCCGCGGTGAACACGATGTAGCGCGTTCCCGGTCCGTCAACCGCTCCGAATGATTCTATTGAATGGATGTAGCCGTCTGTCATTTGTAATCCACCGGAACAATTTTTATTTGAAAGAGTTGGCTTCCGTCAACGTCATTATAGTTCAAGATAAACCAAACGGTTCTTTCGTAAAGATATTCGTTGGAACCGTCGCTCTTTAGGGACTGGATGAAATTTTCCTTGATGATTTGTTGAGCGTCGTCAAGCAAGTTTTCGTGGCCTGTAATCGTGTAGTTCAAAATTACCTTGTGCCAAGAAGACGAGGCGGAATCCAGACTTGTCCATTCGTCAAGTTGAACCGGACACTCCGCCGCGATTGACCTAGCGCAATCCTCGGCGGTTTTTATAGACTTCCATTCCTTTAGCATAAGCGGAAGGAAGGCGGCGACGATGGCTATTCCAGCCAAGCGCAAATAAAAGTTTACGTTGACCGCGCGGCCTTCGCTTGCCGCTTCTTCCGGCTCGGCCTCGGGAGCGGGCAAATTAGGATTGGCGTCAAAAAATATTTGCGCGGCTCCGTCCAAAACTTGGCAGATTTTTTCCCACGAATAGGGCCAAAGGATTTCTACAAAAGTGAACGTCACCGATTTTGTGTCAACTTGAACCTTGGCCTTGTACGGCTTTTGCGAAAATTTTTGCAAGGCCTCGCGCGTTTGGTCCGAGATTTCAGCCGGCGCGCTTACAGTAAGAATCTTGCAATTGCGGCCGTCGCACAAACGAACGCGGCTATTCTTTACCGTTCCAAAAACAAACTGGCCGTCGTCCGACAAATTAAACTTGTCCCTTACTTTTTTTATTCCGGGGAATAACATATGTTCTCCTAACAATTTTTTGCTAAAAAAAGCCGACGACGAAAACCGCCGCCGGCCTTTTGGCTAATTTCAACCTAGTCGCGAGAACTTCCGCTACGCGGAAATTCTCGTTATGCATCGATGTTTACATCGATGCATGGCATGTACGAGCGATAACGTCGTCCTGCTGTTCCTTTGTAAGGTTGATGAAGCGAACGGCGTAGCCAGAAACGCGAACTGTGAAGTTGGCGTACTCGGGTTTTTCGGGGTGAGCCTGGCAGTCCTTAAGCTTTTCAACGCCAAAGACGTTGACGTTAAGGTGGTGGGCTCCCTTCTCGAAGTATCCGTCCATAACGTTAACCAAGTTTTCAACCCGCTCTTCTTCGTTGTGTCCCAAAGCGTCGGGGTTGATTGTCTGTGTGTTCGAGATTCCGTCCAAAGAGTACTCGTAAGGAACCTTGGCGACAGAGTTGAGGGACTTGATAAGACCCTTTGTTTCCGCGCCGTAAGAGGGGTTGGCTCCAGGGCTGAACGGAGCGTGAGCCGGGCGGCCGTTGGGCAAAGCGCCTGTGGCCTTTCCGTATACAACGTTTGAAGTGATTGTAAGGATAGAAGTTGTCGGCTCGGCGTTGCGGTATGTGTGGTGCTTCTTGATCTTTCCGATGAAAGTCTTGAGGAGCCACTTGGCGATTTCGTCGGCGCGGTCGTCGTCCTGTCCATAGCGGGGGAAGTCGCCTTCTACCTTGAAGTCGTAAGCCATGTTGGGAGCGAAGATCTTGTTGCCCTTCTTGTCGGTGATGTTGATGTCGCGGCGCAAAACCTTTACCTTGGCGTACTTGATGGCGCTGAGCGAGTCAACTACGTGGCTGAAGCCCGCAATGCCTGTCGCGAATGTGCGGCGTACGTTGGTGTCGATAAGGGCCAACTCGGCGGCTTCGTAGTAGTATTTGTCGTGCATGTAGTGAATGGCGTTGAGCGTGTTTACATACAAGCCGGCGAGCCATTCGAGCATCGCGTCGTACTTCTTCATCACTTCGTCGTAATCAAGGTACTCGCTTGTGATCGGGGCCAATTCCGGTCCAACCTGGGCGCCGGGAGTCAAGCCGGCTTCTTCGTCCTTTCCGCCGTTGATGGCGTAAAGCAAAGCCTTGGCCAAGTTGGCGCGGGCTCCGAAGAACTGCATTTCCTTTCCTGTTTGAGTGGCTGAAACGCAGCAGCAGATTGAGTAGTCGTCTCCCCAAATCGGGCGCATGATGTCGTCGTTCTCGTACTGGATTGAAGAAGTGTCGATTGAAATCTTGGCCGCGTACTTGCGGAAGTTTTCCTGCAAGCGCTTTGAGTAAAGAACTGTGATGTTAGGCTCGGGCGACGGTCCCATGTTCTCCAATGTGTGGAGGAAGCGGTAGTCGTTCTTTGTTACCATTGAGCGGCCGTCCTGTCCAAGGCCGGCAACTTCCAATGTGGCCCAAATCGGGTCGCCAGAGAAAAGCTGGTTGTAAGATTCGATGCGGGCAAAGCGGACCATGCGGAACTTCATTACGATGTGGTCGACAAGCTCCTGGGCCTGCTCTTCTGTGATGACTCCGTTCTTGAGGTCGCGCTCGATGTAGATGTCAAGGAACGTGGCGATGCGGCCAACTGACATGGCGGCGCCGTTCTGTGTCTTGATGGCGGCAAGGTAGCCGAAGTAGAGCCACTGGAAGGCTTCCTTGGCTGTCTTGGCGGGCTTAGAAATGTCAAAGCCGTACATCTTGGCCATCTCTTTCATCTGGCCCAAGCACTTGATCTGCTCGGCAACTTCTTCGCGCAAGCGGATTACGTCGTCGGTCATTGTTCCGTCGCCGATGTTGGCAAAGTCCTTTTGCTTTTGTTCGATGAGGAAGTCAATTCCGTAAAGGGCGATGCGGCGGTAGTCGCCTACGATGCGTCCGCGTCCGTATGTGTCCGGCAAACCAGTCAAGATGTGGGCTGAGCGGGCCTTGCGGATTTCGGGATTGTATACTTGGAAGACCGCGTCAGAGTGGGTCTTGTGGTACTCAGTGAAAATCTTGTGGAGCTCTGCGTTGGGCTTGTAGCCGTACATTTCGCAAGACTGCTCGGCCATGCGGATTCCGCCAAAAGGCATGAAAGCGCGCTTGAGCGGCTTGTCTGTCTGAAGACCAACAACCTGCTCCAAGTCTTTCTTGGAACCGTCGGCGAAAATGTAGCCGGGCTTGTGGGCTGTGATTCCTGTGACGATGTCGGTGTCAAGGTCAAGAACGCCGCTTCTCTCTTTTCCGTCAAGGCCGACTGACTTTTTGTTGTACTCGGCCTTTTGCAAGCGCTGAAGCTCGTCAAAAAGTTCCTTAGTGGCCTTTGTAGGCGCAGCAAGGAATTTGCTGTCTCCGTCGTACGGAGTGTAGTTAAGTTGAATGAACTCGCGGACGTTTACTTCGTCCTGCCAAAGACGGCCGGCTTTAAAACCGTTCCACTCTTCTCTCATAGAAATGCCTCCATAAAATATTTGAAAGAAACGCCTTGCAAGGTTTGTCTTGAACTCGCCATGCAGTCCTTCTTCAATTCTCTTGATTTTAAGTATAAAGCGTATTGTGAAAAAAAGCAATAGCGTTTTAATAAAAATTGCATAAAATTAAATTGAATTCAATCTATTTAACTATACAAACATAGGGAATTCCGTCAAAACAAATCCGCGCGAGCATAATCTTTACCCTTGCGCTAAATGCAACAATTACTTGTAATTATTTCACTAGACGCAACAATCTCTGCGCGCTATAATTGGGTCGAAAAAAACGCGGGAGTTAGTGTTCCGCAAAAATATCATTCCCAAGGAGACAAAAAATGGGTGAAAATTATTTTAACAAAATTCCGTGGCGCGAGGCGCGCTTGCAGTTGGGACATTGCCGCTCTATGGCCAAGGAAGAATTTGCCGACGGAGTGAACGCTCTTAAAGGAAAGAAAATCGTAATCGTCGGATGCGGCGCCCAGGGCTTGAACCAGGGACTTTGTTTGCGCGACAGCGGCTTGGACGTTTCTTACGCCTTGCGCGAGTCTGCCATCACCGAAAAGCGCCAGTCTTGGAAGAACGCGACGGAGAACGGATTTAAAGTCGGAACATACGACGAGATGATTCCGACAGCCGATTTGGTTGGAAACTTGACTCCCGACAAGCAGCACACTCCCGTAATCACAGAAGTCATGTCAAAGATGAAGAAGGGCTCGGCTCTTTGGTACAGCCACGGATTCAACATGATTGAAGAGGGAATGATCATCCGCCCGGACATCACAGTCGTTATGTGCGCCCCCAAGGGACCGGGAACGGAAGTTTGGCACGAGTTCCAGCGCGGCTTTGGCGTTCCGGACTTGATCGCCGTTCACCCGGCCAACGACCCCGAAGGAAAGGGCTGGGCCTACGCCAAGGCGCTTGCCGTCGGAATGGGCGGAAGCAAGGCCGGCGTTTTGGAAAGCTCATTCATCGCCGAGGTTAAGTCTGACCTTATGGGCGAGCAGACTATTTTGTGCGGAATGTTGCAGGCCGGAACGATCGTTTGCTACGACAAGATGGTGTCGGAAGGAATCGCGCCTGAGTACGCGACAAAGCTTTTGATGCACGGATGGAACGTAGTAAGCGAGGCCCTTAAGTGGGGCGGAATCACCAACATGATGGACCGCCTTTCCAACCCCGCCAAAATCAAGGCCAACGCGCTTAGCAAGGAAATCAAAAAGCTCTTGGCTCCCCTTTACCAAAAGCACATGGACGACATCATCAGCGGAAAGTTCTCAAGCACAATGATGAAGGACTGGGCCAACAAGGACCACGACCTTTTGACTTGGCGCGAAGAGACCGGCGCTCTTCCGTTTGAAAAGAACGAGGAGTCAAAGGAAGAAATCACTGAGCAGGAATACTTTGACAAGGGAATCTTGCTTGTCGCGATGGTAAAGGCCGGCTGCGAATTGGCCTTTGAAACAATGGTTGACGCGGGAATCAAGGAAGAGTCGGCCTACTACGAGTCGCTCCACGAAGTTCCGCTCATCGCCAACCTCATCGACCGCAAGCGCTTGTACGAGATGAACCGCGTAATCAGCGACACCGCCGAATACGGCTGCTACTTGTTCAGCCGCGTCGCCGCTCCGATGATGGCCAAAGACTTTATGCCCAACATCCACACGGACGTTATCGGCAAAGGCCTTGACGTAAAGGACAACAGCGTCAACAACACCGAGCTTGTCAACGTCAACGCCGAAATCCGCAACCACCCGATCGAGGTTGTCGGCCGCCGCTTGAGAGCGTATATGACAGCAATGAAGCCGGTATTGTAATGGATACTGACTAGGAACGGCGGCAGTTGCGAAAACTGTTCGCTCCACACGAGGCGGCGGCCCGAATGTGGGCTGCCGTTTTTTTTGTTTGGGTATGAAGACTAATTACTTTAACAGCGGCAACACCTTAGGCAAAATGACGTCTGAACTTTATTTATAAATTATTTATATTCAACAACATTGGAACACATGATCTCTTTCTTAAAAAAGCAATAAGAAGCACTAGATGTTGCCTCATCCAAGAAAAATCTTATCTCTGTTCTTACATAAAAATTCTTTTTTCCTGTCGCCTCAAATGAAGCTTTAAACCATTCAAATAATTCTGAAGGCATATTTTCGAATCCTTCTATCTGCGGTGAATCATATGTCATCCAACGTTCGTTACTATAAGAGGTTCCTGAATCATCATTAGTTGCCTCAAAACCATACCAAATCCAAGAATTTGAAATCGGTCCATTTTGCAATGTGGGCGGATTTATCCCTGAAAGAATTACGCTAGGCACTTTATTCTCACAAGAAAGTTTTATTGCCGCCGATGATGACAAAATATAAGAAGGTTCCCCCAAGCCACCTACAGCATCAATAGAAATGGTTTCGTGGACACAATTTCCAGTTAATTTTTCGTAAACATACACATCGAACGTATAAGTTTTTCCCGCCCGAACAAGTGGATAAACACATGAAACTTGCATATCATCACTTTCTCCAAGCTCCATTCCCGTTCCGTTTGACTCCCAAAAATCTATATGACTAATTCCATTTGTAAAACCCTCCGGTTTTTTTACCGTAAAATGAATTCCATCATTTTCAGCTTTGGCAGTTACATAATCATCTATGTCAAAATTTTCAAAACTGGCAGTAACAGGATCTGCAATATATGAATGCGTACAGTATGTAAATTGATCAGTTGGAATGTCAAAATTAACAACAGTTTGATAAGAAAATGCATTACGATTATAATGTCGAAGACCACGCCCAATATCATTCCACACTTTAGATCCTTTAGCAAATTCCATTTTATATAAATCACTAGTTAAACCAGAAACAAAGCGACCATCCCAAGTTTGCGTGTCTTCATTCCAACCAGTTCCTATAAAAAATTGATGGACTATTTCAGGATTATGAATGGACAAGGGAAGAACTATACCTGTAGAATCAATACTAATTTTATTTCCATCAAGTAAAAGTTTAGGTTTATAAGCGGGATCAGGATAATATAAACCTCCAAGTCCACCAATAGATCTTATCTTTATCTTCTCACAAATATTATCACTACCACCAATACCTCGATCTAGATAGAAGCCAAATTCATAATTTTTATTTGCCTCGACAAGAGCATAAAGGCCCGTCCATGAGTTTTGCAACCTATTCTGCCAATTTTCTGGATAACCCCTTGAATCATCTCGATAACCATTACAAACAGTCAAATTTGTTATATATGCATTCCCACTCCATTCTTCATATTGATTATCAATTTTATTTAGAGTAAAAATAATACCATTTTCTGTTGCAACAGCACTAAACATTTTTCCATGAACTTCTGTCGGATAAATCTCATTCTCTCCACCCGTTCCCGTGGTAATACCGTTTTGCTCATTTTGATTGGAGGGACTTTCTTTTGTAGAATCTCCGCCAGACGCATTGCTACAACCAGTCATTACACTCGCAACCAGCCCCACAAAAACCGCGCAAAGAAATCCTCTAAAAAAATTTTTCATCTCTCGCCTCCAAAAAAAGCATCAAAAACCTCTACTTTTAATACACTTTAATGATAATAAATATAATCATACTCCCTTGTTTGCATACTGTCAATCTTCTTTAACATTAAAGTAGATACTATAAATACACATATTAAAGCCAAATTCCCCATAAACTTGAAGAATGAAAAGCAAAGAGATTCAAAAAAGAGTTGCGGAAAACCTTCGAAAATTACGCAAAGGCAAAAAGATGACGCAACTTGACCTTGCCGTAAAATGCGACTTGTCCGAGGCGATGATAAAAAATATTGAGCTTTGCCGTTCTTGGCCTAGCGAAAAAACTTTGTCGCAAATCACAAAGGCGCTGGACGTTGACGTTTACAAGTTTTTCCTTCCGCTCGCCATTGACTTTGAAAAAGCAAGCGAAATAAAACTTTCAGTTCAAGACGAGGTTGTAAAGTCTTTGCGCAAATTTGTTGACGAAAAATTAAACTCTCTGGAGCTAGGCTAGAACGCGAGTCGCATCCCTTACCCAATGACGCCCCTGCGAGAATTCTTTACGACCGGAATTTCAGTGTCGTCCAAATCGTCGATGCGCTTTCCGGCGTATTTTTTTGTTTCGCTTGCGATGACTCCGGAAAGGAGCAGAACCGCAACGATGTTGGGAATTGACATCAGGCCGTTAAGGATGTCAGCGATGTTCCAGATGAACTTTAGTTCCGCCAATGAGCCTGCGAAAATTCCGGCCACCCAAATTATTTTGTAAACTAAAATGGCCTTCTCGCCGAACAAATAGACTGTGCAGCGCTCGCCGTAATAGTACCAGCCCAGCATCGTGGAAAATGTGAACGTGATGAGGCCGACAACAAGCACGGGCTTTCCGACAATTGGAATTGTTGAAAAAGCCAGCGACGTAAGCTCGGAGCCGTTGCCGCTCATGGCGTCGATAAAGGGATGCTTTATGATGCAGGAAACAAGAACAAGGCCTGTCATAAGGCAAACGACAACCGTGTCCCAAAAAGTTCCGGTCATAGAAACAAGCGCCTGCCGTTTGGGGTTGCGCGATTGGGCTGCGGCGGCGACAAGCGGAGCGGACCCCATTCCCGATTCGTTTGAAAAAAGTCCGCGAGCGATTCCAAACCTGCAGGCGGAGGCTATCGTGCTTCCGATAAAGCCGCCTCCAGCCGCGCGGGGAGTGAATGCCGCTGAAGCTATCGTTGAGATTGTCTGCGCCATAACGTCGGCGTTCATTATCAATATAATAAGGCAACCCAGCACGTAAAAAATCGCCATAAAGGGAACCAGCTTTTCGGACACTTTTGTGATCGACTTTACGCCGCCGATGATCGCCACTCCGACCAATACGCAAAGAATAACCGCGATGGCATAAGTGAGGACTTGGCCGTAAGTTCCTGTCGCGTTGAGGTTTTCCTTTACTGTAGCCACAACCGCGTTCGCCGGAACGGAACAGCCTATTCCAAGGCCGCAAAGCGCCGCCAAAAATGCGAAGACAACTCCAAGCCATTTTAGCTTTAGCCCGCGTTCCAGCGCGTACATCGCGCCGCCGAGCATCGTGCCGTCCTGGCTTTTTACGCGGTACTTTAACGCGATTACAGTTTCGGCGTACTTGGTGGCGATTCCAAAAACGCCGGTGAACCAAATCCACAACACCGCTCCAGGCCCGCCAAGCGCGATGGCCGTTCCAACTCCGATGATGTTCGCCGTTCCTACAGTCGAGGCGAGAGCGGTTGTAAGCGCTCCAAACTGCGACACGTCGCCCGGCGCGTCGGGGTCTTTGGTGACCGAAAGCTTTATGGCCTTAAAGATGTCCTTTTGCACAAAGCCGGTTTTAAAAGTCATAAAAAGATGAGTGCCCAGCAAAAGAATGATCTGCGGCCAGCCCCACAAAATCTTGTCCAATTGTTCAATTATTGTCGATGCGTTCATAAGTTCTCTCGTTTATAGGATAAGGGCAAAGGGAACGCCTGTCAAGAAAATTTCCTATAGAAAAATCGCGCGAAGCGCGTTACAATGTTTCCATGCAAAAACCATTTGAAGAAATCATAAAAACTTTTACCCCCTCTGACGACGGACGCTTGGACAGCCTTTTAAAGTTTACCGCGCTGGCGGAAGAGATGGACTCGATTGCCCGCCGCACAAAAATCGCGGACGGCTCGCGCGCGCAAAACGACGCGGAGCACTCTTGGCGAATCGCGCTGATGGCGCTTTTGTTCAAAGAATATTTTGCGCAAGATGTTGACGAGCGAAAGGCGGCGCTTCTTTGCCTTGCGCACGACTTGGTAGAAATATACGCGGGCGACACTTTTGCCTACGACGCCGCGGCGAATGTCGGCAAAGAGGAACGGGAGCAGGCCGCCGCGCAAAAACTGTTCGGCCAACTTCCTGACGACATCGCGCGAAAGCTCCGCGCGCTTTGGGACGAGTTTGAGCAATTTAAAACGCCCGAATCGCGCTACGCGAATTGCATGGACCGCTTGGAGCCTTTTTTGAACAACTCGCTTTCTTTGACCGGCGGAACCTGGGCCGAGGCAGGCGCGACAGTCGCGATGATTGAAAAACGCATCGGCCCTTTAAAAGAAAACATGCCGCGCGTTTGGGAATGGGTTCAAAAGAACATCGCGGTCGGAATCCAAAAAGGCTTTATAAAAGAATGAGCTTATGCCCATAAGCCTATCTGACTTTTACAAAAACAAGTTTGGCCGCAAAGTTTACAAGCTTGCCGTTGACGCGGGCTGTACCTGTCCCACCCGCGACGGAAGGCTGGACACGCGCGGCTGCATCTTTTGCTCGGCCAACGGTAGCGGCGACTTCATTCCGCCAAAAAATCTTCCTATCGCGGAACAGCTTGAGCGCGCCAAATTGTTGGTGCAAAAAAAAGCGCATGGCCGCGGCGGCCCGCGCGTTCCGGTCGTTGAAAAAGTTTCCGCAGAAGAAAAAAGTTCGCAAGCCCAAAACGCGGCTCCCGCTCCCACTTACATCGCATACTTCCAAAACTTCACCAACACATACGGCGACCCGCTCGTTCTAAAACAAAAATACTTGGACGCGCTCGCCGTTCCCGACATCGTCGGCGTGGACATTGCGACGCGGCCCGACTGCCTTGGCCCCGAAATTCTAGAAGTAATAAAGGAACTGTCGCAAAAAACTTTTGTCACCGTGGAGCTGGGCCTTCAGACCGCTCGCCAAAAAACGGCGGATTGGATGCGGCGCGGCTACCCCACAAGCGTTTACTTTGACGCGGTCGCGGCGCTAAAAAAAGAATGTCCCGCAGTCCACATCGTGACGCAATTGATTTTGGGCTTGCCCGGCGAGGACGACGACGACATGCTTGAGTCAGTCCGCCGCGTTGTCGCCGCAGGCTCAGACGGAATAAAATTTACGGTCTTGTACGTTTTGGCCGGAACTGATTTGGAAAAGGAATGGCGGGCGGGCAAATTTGAATGCCTTGCAAAAGAAAAATATTTTGAACTTTTAAAAAAGATTGTTCCGCTATTGCCGCCTGACATGGTCGTGCACCGCTTGACCGGCGACGGCCCAAAAAAGATTTTGCTCGCGCCTGAGTGGACAAAAAATAAGCGGCAAGTCCTCAACGAACTCGCCGCCTTGCGCTTGATGTGACGCCCGAGCGTCTTTGGCTTGCAAGCGTTCCGCGTTAAAGCTCTTCCTTGTCTTTATTATCCTTTTCGCGAATCTCGACGCGGCGGATTTTTCCGCTGATTGTTTTTGGAAGTTCTTCGACAAACTCGATGATGCGCGGATACTTGTAGCTGGCCGTCTGGCTCTTGACGAATTCCTGCAGCTCAATTTCCAACTGCTTGGTCGGCTCAAAGCCCTTGTTCAAAACAATCGTCGCCTTTACAAGCTGGCCGCGCTTGGGGTCAAGAACGCCGGTGACCGCGCATTCCAAAACCGCCTGGTGCTGCTGCAAAACGCTTTCGACCTCAAAGGGGCTGATGCGGTAGCCTGAGCTTTTTATGATGTCGTCCGCGCGGCCCACAAACCAAATGTAGCCGTCCTCGTCCATGTAGGCCGTGTCGCCAGTGTGGTAAAGGCCGTTGTCAAAGGCCTCCGCAGTAAGAACGACGTCCTTGTAGTAGCCGGAGAACAGGCCAAGCGGATGCGACTTTTCGACGTCGATTACGATTTGGCCTGTTTCGTTCACGCCGCAAGTGTCGCCGTTGGGCTTTGCGATGCGGACGTCGTAGCCGGGAGCGGGCTTTCCCATAGAGCCCGGCTTTGGCTCCATTCCGGGAAAGTTTCCGACGATGACCGTCGCTTCTGTCTGGCCGTAAGCCTCAAACATTTTGATTCCGGTCTGCTCGTAAAAGCGGTTGTAAACTTCGGCGTTCAAAGCCTCGCCGGCGGTGACGCAATATTTTAGCGAAGACAAATCGTACTTGGAAAGATTTTGCCGAATCAAGTAGCGGTAGACCGTAGGCGGCGCGCAGAAAGTCGTGATTTTGTAATGCGCGATTTTTTGAAGAACCAAGTCGGGCTTAAATGAATCCATGTCGTAAACAAAGACCGCGCTGCCGGCAATCCACTGGCCGTAAAGCTTTCCCCAAACAGCCTTGCCCCAACCGGTTTCGGCGATGCTCAAATGCAAGCCGTCCTCGACAACGTTCTGCCAAAACTTGGCCGTGACGATATGGCCCAGCGGGTAAAGGAAATTGTGGCCGACCATTTTTGGATAGCCCGACGTTCCGCTTGTAAAATACAAAAGCATGATGTCGTCGTTTGTCGTTCCCTCGGAACCGCTGATGCGCTCAAAAATCGGAAGGCAAAATTCATACTCGCGGTGGAAGTTGACCCAGCCAGGCCTGTCGCCGCCGACAGTGACCAAATTTTTTACTGTCGGAGATTTGGGCATCGCGGATTCGATTTCCTTCATCAACTTGTCGTCGTCAACAGAAACAATCATTTTAATCGAAGCGGCGTTGTTGCGGTATTCCAAGTCCTTTTTTAGAAGCATTACAGTCGCGGGAACGGCAATCGCTCCGATTCTGTGCAAGGCCAAAATAAAAAGCCAGAACTCGTAGCGGCGGCGCAAAATCAGCATGACCGAGTCGCCTTTACGGATTCCGTGGGCGGTCAAAAAGTTGGCCGTCTTTTTTGACATGTCGGAAATTTCTTTGAAGCTGAAAATCTTTTCTTCGCCGCGGTCATCGCACCAAACAAGCGCCCTTTTGTCAGGCTCGTCATTTGCATAGCGGTCCACGATATCGTAGGCAAAGTTGAAATTTGAAGGGATCTTGATTTTGAAATGTTCCTTTAAATCCTCGTATCCGTTGAATTCTCTCGGCTCTTCCAAAAACTCTTTATACAATGAAGACATATTTTCCTCTATAAAATTAGACAAATAAAATTGATTTTAGTTGCATTTTATTTTATACTATATCATATATGAAGACAACACCCGACTACAGCGTCATTCACTCCGACGACGACATAATCGTATTGAACAAAAAGAGCGGCCTTTGCGTGGCCGCCGACCGCTACGACGAAGAAGCGCCGCGACTGGACCTAATCGCGCAAGAAGAATTTGGAAAGCTTTTTGCCGTCCACAGAATCGACAAGGACACAAGCGGAATCGTCGTCTACGCCAGGAACGAAGCCGCGCACAAAAATCTTTGCGACCAGTTCGCCGCAAGGAAAGTCCATAAAATTTACCATTGTCTTGTTCGCGGCCGCCCCCTTTGGTCCGACCTTAAAGTTACGCTCCCCCTAATGCCGGACGGAGACGCGCGCCACAGAACAGTTGTGAACAAAACGCACGGAAAGGATTCCGTAACCGACTTTAGATTCATCGGAGCTTGCGGGCCTTTTTCTTGGCTGGAAGCGCGGCCGCTCACAGGCCGAACCCACCAAATCCGCGCGCACCTAAACGCCAACAATTTGTCGATCGTATGCGACCCCCTTTACAGCGGAAACCAGCGCGGCGTTTACCTTTCGGAATTGAAGAAACGCTACAACGGCGACTTGGAGATGGAGCGGCCGCTAATCAACCGCCTTGCCTTGCACGCCTGGAAAATTCAGTTTGAACATCCGGCCACAAAGCAGCCCGTGGAATTTGTGGCGCCCTACCCCAAAGATTTGGAAGTGACGCGAAAGCAGCTTGCAAAACTTTTTGGCGTGGATCCTTTGGAAGGCGCCAACGCGGCGGAGGGCCAGTCATGAAAACGCGCCGTTTTTTTGCCGCAGCAATTTTTTTCGCAACGCTTGCCGTCGTTCCGACATTCGCGCAAGACGACCGCGGACAAAGAGTTGACGGCTGGGCCTTTAGCGTTGAACCGATTTTTGGAGCGCGTCTTGGCCAATGCAAGGAAATCGTTTGGGCCAATTCAAAAACAGCTGGCATTTACAAATTGAGCGAACTAATTTACGACATAACTCCCGCCTGGTACTACGGCCTAGACGCGCAAATTCAATACAAGCGTTTTGGCGTCAACTTGCTTAGCAAATTTTTCATTCCGTCAAAAACCGGACGCATGACAGACTCCGACTGGCGGAACGATTCGGACTGCCATAACGGCGACACTTCAACAAAAACCGATTATTCCGAACACGACCTTTTTTTGGGGCTTAACGGAGGAATCGGAGGATTTGACCTTGAGCTGCAAACAGATTTTAGATTTTATCCAACAAGCTTTTTGACACTGGCGCCGCTCCTGTCTTTTAACGCCCAATATTTAAAATTCAGCGCTAAGAATGGAACCGGCTATTACGGAAATAACAATGGCTCAAAGATTTATCCTTACGACGACGCAAGCCATAGAACTGTTTATGATTATGACGGAATGTCCGTCATCAATTATGACGTCTACAATTTTTTTGTTTGGACCGGCTTGCGCGCGGATTTTCTTCCCTGTTCTTGGGCAAAAATTTCGCTGGCATCCGAAGTCGCCGTCTTTTACCTAATGATGGACTACGACAAACATCTTTCAAACCACCAAGATTTTATCGACATAGCTTATTCCGCTTTTTTCGCCTTTAGACAAACGCTCAAAAGCGAATTTAAAATAAAAAAATTCTTTTCCATTTGCCAAAAAACAGTTTTTTTAATAACGGGCGAAAGCAAAGGCGCAATGTATTTAAAAAAAGGCGGGGAGTCTTCATACAAAAAGTCTGGAAAAGCTGGCGGACAACTAATGTATGTAGACTTGGAACTCTCGCTTAAATTTTCTTGGTAACATTTTGTAGCAAAATCACGCAAAGTGTGATACAATGATAGACACTAAACAAGGAGCGTAACATGAAAAAAATCATAACCATAAGCCGTGAATACGGAAGCGGCGGAAGCGCCATTGGAAAAATTGTCGCCGAAAAACTCGGTTGGAAATACTACGACAAGCAGCTCATCGACTTGGCAGCCGACGAAAGCGGACTTTCGCCAAAGTTCATCGAAAAGAGCGAGCAAAGCCTTTCAAGCGGTTGGCTTTACAACATGATGCTTGGCTCAAACTATTCCTCAAACTACGCGACGGCTACAACGCCCAACACGCTGCCCTTGGTAGACCAAATTTACAACGCGCAAAGAACAATAATACTCAAGGTTGCCAAAGAATCGCCGTGCGTAATCGTTGGCCGCTGCGCGGATTACATTCTTCACACTAGCGAGGAATTCGCTGACAGCGACATTCTAAAACTTTTTGTTTACGCAAATCCCGACGACAGAATCAAGCGCGCGATTGAAGCTTACGGCATTCCCGAAAAAGACGCAAAAAAGACAATCACTCAGGTCAACAAGCGCCGCGCCAACCACTACAACACATTCACCGAATGGACTTGGGGAGCTTACGAGCACTACGACATGCTCATCAACAGCTCTTATGCCGGCATCGAAGGTACGGCTGGCCTAATTGTGGACGCGGCCAAAGCCTAAAACTTAATCCTGACCGTTTTTATCCTTCGCTGGGATTGGTCTTCGACCACAAAAAGCGCGCGGCCGATTCGCGCGGCTTCTCCGGAGGATGGAAGCGCGTCAAACTTTTCCATCAACAAGCCGGCAAGCGTGTCAAAGTTTTCGCTGGCCAAATTCAAGTTCAAAATAGAATTCAAGTCAGTCAAGCGCATGTCGCCTGGAACCAAAAATTCTTTTGACGAAATAATCTTAATCCTGTCTTCCGCCGGAACTTCTTGGTGCTTGTTTCCAGCGTCGCTCATTCTTCCGAACAAGCCGCGCATCACGTCGTCAAGCGTAACGATTCCCGCGGTGCAGCCCTGCTCGTCCAGCGCCACGGCAAACGAACGCTTTTCTTTTTTCAAGGTCTGAATCAATTCTATTACCGAAAAAGTTTCGGGAACGTACAAGGGCGACGTCATGTAGTCCACGATAAAAAAAGCGCCGGGAAGATTCCGCTCAAACAAAACGTCTTTGTAATACAAAACGCCCGTGACGTTTTCTTTGGAATCCTTGTAGACGGGCAAATGCGAGTAGCCGGAATTCTTAAAGGCTTCGACGACAGTCGCCCTTGTGTCGCTTTCCTTTATGTAAGTTACGAGGGAACGGTGTTTCATAATGTTGTGGACGGTCAAGTCGGAGATTTCCAAAATTTTGTCCAACATATTTTTTTCGGATTTTTCCAAAGCGCCGTCATCCGCTCCAGCCTGGATCAAAGTCTTAAGCTCGCCTTCTTGAATAATCGCGTCGTTTCTTTTCCAAAGAGCGTCAACAATAAAAGCCGTTCCCTTTGAAATGTTGGAAAAAACCCAGACAACGGGCCAAAAGCCGTTCTTTAGCAATTCAAGCGGAACGGAAGAGCGCGCGGCGATTTTGTCGGTTCTGTCCTCAAGGCCGGCAACTGTTTTTGGAATGATTTCGCCAAAGACCGTTACAAAAAAAGTTATGGCTGCGGTGGCGATCGCGACGCCCTTGTTGCCCACCAACTCAATCGCAAGCGCGGTGGCGATGGAAGACGCAAGCGTGTTGATGAAATTTATTCCGATAAGGACAACCGTCAATACGCTGTCCATGTCCGCGCGCAAGCGGGCGACTCTTTTTGCGCCGGGCTTTCTTGCTCGCAGCATTTTTCGCACGCGAATGTTGGTCATAGAAAGAAAGGCGGTTTCGCTTCCGGCAAAAAAAGCGATAAGCCAAACAAGAAAAATCAAAAGGCCGCTTGTCCAAAGAATTTTAGTCCAATTCATTCGTCGCCCTCCGAATCTTGGACTTCTTCTTTTTCGCGGACAAGAAGAACTTTTTCTATTCTAAATCCGTCAAGCTTTTCAACGATAAAATTCCAGCCTTCAAAATTCACTTTGTCGCCGGCTTCGGCAATGCGGCCGATTTTTTCCATAATCCAGCCGCCGACGCTTTCGTTTATGTCAGAATTAAGGTTCAACCGCAATGCTTCGTTTATGTCAGAAAGTCGCGTCGTTCCTTCCACTTCAAATTCATTCGAGTCTACAGGAATCGTTGACGAAACGTTGGCCGCTTTTGAAAATTCCGAGATTCCCGCTCCAAACATTTCGGCGGCGATGTCTTCTTTTGTCAGTATTCCTTCAGTTCCCGAATATTCGTCAACGACAATCGCCATTGTCTGCCGGTTTTCGCGCAAGATTTGTTGGGTTGACGACATATTTTTTGTTTCAAGGATAAAAAGCGGAGGGCGCATCACGCTCCGCAAAGAAAAACTTTTTTTGTTGCCGGAATAAAACAGCAAGTCCTTTATGTATACCGTTCCAACGATGTCGTCGATGTCGCGGCGGTAAACAGGAAAGCGCGAAAACAAAGTCCGCTTGCTAAGCTCCAAAACTTTGTCGTAGCTGTCGTCGATGTGCACAAAAGTGATTTGCTTGCGCGGAATCATAATGTCTTGCGCTTCAAGGTCTTTAAACTTAAAGACGCGGTTCATCAAATTTTTTTCGCCATGCTCGATGATTCCGCTTTCGGCGCTGACGTCCAAAAAAGTCTTTATGTCTTCCACCGTAAAGGAGGTTTGCTCGTTCTTAACTTTTATGCCGCGCAAAAAAAGAACAAAGCGCGACACAGCCGTAAAAACCAAAACAATCGGCCGCATGACGACAACAACAAACTGGACAAAGCCGCTAAGGCCGTAAGCGATTGGATCAGGATGTCGGGTGCAAACAGCCTTTGGGGTGATCTCTCCAAAAAGCAAAAGCAACAAGGTTGCGACAAAGGTTGTGATTGCGATTGCCTTGCTTCCAAAGACTTTTAGAGCGAAGGCCGTAAGAATCGCGCTGAGCATTACGTTGACCAAGTCGTTTGAAACAAGCAGGGTGTTTATCATCCGCTCCTTGTTCTTTAAAAGCTTGGCGACTCTCAGCGCTCGTTTGTTTCCCGCGCGGCATCGGACTCTTAGCCGTAATTTGTTTACTGACAAGAAAGCGCTTTCGCTTACCGAAAACAGCATCGAAAGCGTTATTAGAACCGCCGCTGAAATTATTAACGCGGGAATCGATATGTCGGAGACAGACGGAGGTTCGTTCATTATTCCGCGCTGTTCTCCGAAGACGCCTGGGCTTCTTCCGCTTTCTTCGCTTCGGTCTCTATTTGGTTGGCCAAAATCTTTTCTTGGCGCTCAAGCAAAAAGCGGCAGCGCTCGGCAAGCTGCGACTGGGAATCCAATTCAATGGCGGCGTTCAAGTACTTGATGATTTCTTTTGAGTTCTCGACGCTCATATCGTTCTTTCCGGTGATGTAGGCCGCCGCAAAATAGCTGCGCTGCTTTTCTTCGACAGAAAGGAACTTTGACTTTAAGGGCTCCAAATAACAGTCAACGGCCTTGTCCGGCTCTCGGCGCAAGTAACATTCCATAGCTTTTGTGGAAGCGCGGGCAAGCAAATACTTTCCCACCAAGCCGCTTTCGTTCTTTTTGTCCAACTTGATGACTTGGTCGCTCAACTCGCGCAATTGGTAGCGGTAGTTGGCGTTGGTCTGTTCAAAAAGCTCGTCGATTTTTGCCACTCGGTCAAGGCCTTTGGCGGCGTCGATTTCGGCAAGAAGCTTTTCCATGTCGTCGATGTTTTTTCTGTCAAGCTCGACAATCTTTAGCAAGTCCTGGGGATTTTCAATCGGCAAGTAAGTGATGTTGCAAATCACGTAGCCTTGCTTTGTCAAAACCACAACGGCTGGAGTAGTGTCCACTCCGTAAACAACGGCGACTTTCATGTCGCGATCGTTTTGCGCCTCGTTAAAGCCTTCGGCCTTTCTAGAAAAACGCTCGCGGCTGTAGTCGATGCGGCAAGTTTCAAACTCGCCTCCAAACAACTCGTTGTAGTCGCCGGCTTGAAGAACGTTGTTAACGATTTTTTCGTTAAGGCCGCCGTCCTCAATTTTTGTAAAAAAGAGCAAAATCTTTTTGCCGCTTTTTTGGGCCGCGCTTAAAACGCTGTCAAAGTCGTTGTAAACGCCGTAAGCGTCGGGCGCGGACTTTTTTGAGCAGCCGCAAAATACCGCGGCCATCGCTAAAAGCGCGATAAAAAGCGCGGCGGCCTTATTGGCCTTATTATTTTTTTCCGCGCGGGTTTGAATACAATTTTTATTCATCATCACATTCCTTACTTAAAGTAGCTTACGCCGGCGGCAAAAAGGTTCTGGCAAGAATTTTCAAAATTGTTTGTCAGAGGATTGCCCGTCACGTTCTTAAGCAAGTCGGCGCTGGCTCCGTTCAAGTCGTTGCCAATCGTTCGCTCGCTGTGGCCCATCTTTCCAAGCACGTGTCCGTCAGGGCTTGTCATTCCTTCAATCGCGTACATAGAGCCGTTGGGATTGTCCGGCTCCAAAATCGCGGGATTTCCTTTTTCGTCAACGTACTGGCTGTAGATTTGTCCCTTGTTGAACAATTCTTTTGCCAAGCGCGGGCTGATGATCACGCGGCCTTCTCCGTGGCTGACCGGAACCAAATGAATTCTTTGGTCGATGACCGAAGCGTTCTTGGCCCAGGGACTCATCGCGCTTGTCATTCTTGTTCGGACAACGCGAGAGATGTGGCGGCCGATTGTGTTGAACGTAAGCGTAGGCATTTCGGCGCTTGGCTCGCGGATTTCTCCGTAAGGAACAAGGCCTGTCTTTATCAAGGCTTGGAAGCCGTTGCAAATTCCAAGAACAAGGCCGTCGCGCTTTTTTAGTAAGTTCATGATTTGGTCTGCGACGCGTGCCTCGCGCAAAACGTTGGCGATGTACTTGCCGGAACCGTCAGGCTCGTCGCCCGCGCTAAAGCCGCCGCTAAGCGCCAAGATTTGCGCCTTCTTTAACGCCTTGGCCAACTGGTCAAGCGAGTCGCTAAGCGCTTGCGGAGTGTTGTTCCTAAACACCAAGATCTTTGTGTCCGCTCCGGCCAAATTAAAGGCGCGGGCCATGTCGTACTCGCAGTTTGTTCCAGGGAAAACCGGAATCAAAACGCGCGGATGCTTTTTGCAAATGTTAAAGCTGGGATGAACGCGAGCGTCGCTCAACGACGAGTGGACGTCCTTCGCGAACTGCGGAAGCTCTTCCTGCGGCTCGACAGAGCTTGTTTGCGGGAACACTTCTGTAAGAGTGCTTTCCCAAGCCTTTTGCGCGTCCGCAAGTTTTATCGTTGTAGTCGTAGCCTTCGTCTTTCCTACGACGATGATTTTTGGCTCGGCGATTGTCTTTCCGATAAAGGACAAGGTATCCTTTGCAAAAGCCTCGTTCTCAAGGCCTTCGTCAGTTTCAATCAAGATTGAACCGTAGAGCGGAATGAACAATTCCTTGGCCTTTGCCGGACGAACAATTTCGGCGCCGATTTTATTTCCCATCGCCATCTTGGTGACGGCCTCGGCGATTCCGCCCGCGCGAACAGGATACAAAGCCTTAATCTTTCCGGCCTTGTTCAAATTGTAAACGACCTGCGAGTTTGTCTTAAAGGCTTCGTAGTCGGGAGCGAGCAATTCTGAATACGGCAAGCGGACCAGGTAAATGTTGGAGCCGGCTTTTTTGAAGGAACCGCTTTGAGCGTTTTGGACTTCGTCGTGGCCGACGGCAAAACTTACAAGCGTGTGCGGAACGTTGATCTTTTCAAAAGTTCCGCTCATGCTGTCCTTGCCTCCGATGCTGGCCGTTCCCATCGCGTTTTGCGCTGTGATGGAACCAAGAAGAGCGGCGGCCGGGTAGCCCCAAGTTTTTGGGTCAACCGCGCGGCCAAAGAATTCTTGGAACGACAAGCGCGCTTTTAGCGGATTGGCTCCCAAGCACAAAAGGTTTGCCAAGCTTGACAATACGGAAACTTGCGCTCCGTGCCAAGGGCTCCATTCGCTTACGCGCGGATCAAAGCCGTAGGCCATAAGGCTTACCGTGCTTGTCTCGCGCGGTGACATTACTGGAATCTTTGCTGTCATGCCCGCTTCGGGAGTGGACTGGTAGCGGCCGCCATAGGGGAACAATACCGAAGCGGATCCGATCGAGCCGTCAAAGCGCTCTCCCAAGCCGCGCTGCGAGCAGCAAGCCAAGTCGGCCATGTTTTGAATCCAAGCCTTTTGCAAGGCGGCCGAAGTCGTTCCAGCGCCAAGTTTTTTGGCAGTTGAAGCGAGCGGCTTTAAGAGCGGCGAATTTGCCGGAGCGGTCGGGCTTTCGATCAAGGCCTTGGCTTCGTGGCGGGCGCCGGCGGCGTCCAAGAATTCGCGCGCGATGTTTACAATCACGTCTCCGCGCCAAGTCATTACAAGTCGGTTTGTGTCTGTGACTGTGGCTACTACGACCGCGTTAAGGTTTTCGGCGGCGGCGGCCTTGATAAATTTCTTCACATCCTTGGGACGAACGACGACGGCCATACGCTCCTGGCTTTCGGAAATCGCAAGCTCAGTTCCGTTGAGGCCTTCGTACTTTTTGGGAACGGCGTCAAGATTGATGTCCAAGCCGGGCGCCAATTCGCCGACGGCGACGCTTACTCCGCCCGCTCCAAAGTCGTTGCAGCGGACAATCATAAGGCTTACGTCTTTGTCGCGGAACAAGCGCTGAATCTTTCGCTCCTCGACGGCGTTGCCCTTTTGAACTTCGGCGGCGGCGGTTGTGACTGATTTTTCCGTGTGGACTTTAGAAGAGCCTGTCGCTCCACCGATGCCGTCGCGGCCAGTTCCGCCTCCAAGCAAGATGACGATGTCGCCGGCTTGCGGAGTTCCGCGGACAACGTTTTCGGCGGGAGCGGCTGCGATTACGGCGCCAAGCTCCATGCGCTTTGCCGCGTATCCAGGATGGTATATTTCGTGGACTTGGCCTGTGGTCAAGCCGATTTGGTTTCCGTAGCTAGAAAAGCCTTGGGCGGATTCGCGGCAAAGCTTTAGTTGCGGCAACTTTCCCTTTATCGTTTTCTTCATCGGAACGGTCGGGTCGGCCGCTCCCGTAACGCGCATTGACTGGTAAACCCAAGAGCGTCCCGAAAGCGGGTCGCGAATCGCGCCGCCAATGCATGTTGCGGCGCCGCCGAAGGGTTCGATTTCGGTCGGGTGGTTGTGCGTTTCGTTCTTGAACATCAAGAGCCAGCGTTCTGTCGCCTTCTTTGAGTTGGGATCGATTTTCTTTCCATTCTTGTCGGTGGTGTAATGAACGTCGATGTAAATCGAGCAAGCGTTGATTTCTTCGCTGACCTCAAGGTCTTCCAAAAGGCCGCGCTTTTTAAGATGCTTGATTCCGATTACGGCCATGTCCATCAAGGTGACGGGCTTGTCCGCGCGGCCGGCGTAAAGGTCGGCGCGCATGTCGGTGTATTCTTTGAGGGAGGCCTTTATCAATTTTTCGTAAGGGCCCTTCTCTACTTTTATGTCTTTTAGTTCCGTCAAGAAAGTCGTGTGGCGGCAGTGGTCGCTCCAGTATGTGTCCAAAACGCGGATTTCAGTTTCGGTTGGATCGCGGCCTTCCTTTGCAAAGTAGTCTTGCAAGAATTTGATGTCGGCGTAATCCATCGCAAGGCCCATTTTTTGCAAGTAGGCTTCCAATTCCGCCTTTTTGAATTTGATAAAGCCGTTGACCACAGGAATGTCGCCGGGAGTTTCAGTTTGGATTTTTAGAGTCGCGGGAACGTCTTCGGTGGTCAAGCGGGAATCGACAGGATTGACCAAATAATTCTGGATTTTCTGAAGGTCTTTGGCCGCGATTTTTCCGGTAAGCAAAACGATTTTGGCGCAGCGGACGCGGGGAGGCTCCGTTCCGGTTTCGACAGTCTTTTCCAAGCTCTTTCGCAAAAGGCTAAGGCACTGCTCGGCGCTGTCGGCCCGCTGGTCGTATTGGCCGGGAAGGTACTCCCAAATGATTTCCGTTTCGCCGGCCTTAAGGTTCAACTGGTTGTAAATTACGCTGTCCGATTGCGGTTCGGAAAAGATTCGCTGAACGGCTGTCTTGGCGACGGCCGGCATGACGTTTTCAATGTCATAGCGGTTAAGGTAACGCACGCTCTTTACAGAACTAATGCCCAAAAAATTTTTAACGTCGGAAAGAATGCGTCGGGCTTCGTTTTCAAAGCCTTTTTGACGCTCAACATAAATACGGAACATTATTCCATTATATAGAAAAAGGCCGCGCCGTTCAAGACGCGACCTACATTCTTAAGCCAAGGCTGCCTTTTTTTTACGCCAAGGCGCTCATGTCAAGCTTGTCAAAGCCCGTCAAAAGCAAGGCGGCGACATGCTTGATTTTTTCAAGCGAGCCTGGCGTGGTTCCCTCTATGTTGAGCGGCATTACAGGATCGTGCAAGCTTAGGCGCAAAAGCATCCAGCCTTCCGCTCCGTCGGCCTCCGGGCCGCCCTTAAAGCAAAGCCTGATTCCCTCATAGGACTCTGGCATAATGCAGCCGGCGTCGCGGGCGCGTTCGGCAAAGGCGTCCAAAACCTGCTTTCCGTATTCCTTAAAGTTTTCGTCGTTAATCTTAAAGCGCAATTCCGCCTCTTCGCCGGCCGGAGGAAGCTGCTCGATAAGGCTTTGAAGCTTCTTTCCCTGCTGGGCGGCGTTGGCCAAAGCGATTACAAGTTGAACCGCCAAGAAGGCGCCGTCGTCCAAAAAGTAGTTTTCCTTTAAGGCGCCGTGGCCGCTTGTTTCCATCGCCAAGGGAGCGTTGGTTCCCTCGGCGCAAAGTTCCTTTTGCTTGTTGATTACGTTCTTGTAGCCGCGCATGTAGCGCAGGTGCTTTAAGCCCAAAACCTTTTCCAAGAAGAAAGTAAGGCGGTCGCTTGTAACGCTGTCGGTGATGATTGTCGCGCCCTTGTTGCGGGGAGCCAAAATCGCGCTTATCATAGCGATGATTGAGTCGCGGTTGATTTCGCTTCCGTCGTCAAGAACGGCTGACATTCTGTCAACGTCGGTGTCAAAAATAAGTCCAAGGTCGGCGTGGCTTCTCAAAACCGCTTGGCGGATTGATTCCATCGCCTCTTTGTTTTCAGGATTGGGAATGTGGTTTGGAAAGCGGCCGTCGGGCTCCAAAAATTGGCTTCCTTCGATGTTGGCTCCCAGCGGCTTTAAAACTTTTTCGGCAAAGAAACCGCCGGCGCCGTTTCCTGCGTCAACGATAATCTTTAGGCCTTCAAGCGGCTTTTGCGAATTGTTCACTCCGTTCATTATCGAAGTTCGCAAGTGCTGGGCGTAAAGGTAAATCAAGTCAAAGTTTTTTTCTTCAGAAACGTCGGCGGTTACAATTTGCTTATCTTGCGCAATCTTTAAGATTTCGGTGATGTCGTCGTGCTCAAGGCCGCCGTCTTTTGTAAAGAATTTAATTCCGTTGCGGTTGAACGGAAGGTGGCTGGCGGTGATCATTACCGATCCGTCAAACTGGCTTTGCTCAAAAACAATCGACATGAACATCGCGGGAGTCGTAGCCAAGCCGCAGCACTTTACGTCAACGCCGCAGCTTACCAAACCGGCGGTCGTGGCTATCATAAGGTTGTGGCCGGAGATTCTGGAATCCATTCCGATTCCAACCGTCAATTGGTCGGCGGCCTTGTTTGTTTTTGCGCTAAGCCATTGGGCAAAAGCCTGGCCTATTCTGTTCGCGATGTCGGGCGTAAGGTTTACGTTCTCGCCCTCAACGCCTTCCAAAGCGACGCCGCGAATGTCGCTTCCGTTTTGCAGTTTTAAGATTTCTTCGTCCATAATTCCAGTCTCACTCTATGTTTATATTACGTTTTTCAAAACATCAACAGCAAACGCCGTAATCACTCCGATTTGCTTTTCGTCGCTCGGAAGCGCGAACAAGCTTCCTGCGTCGCATTCCGGATTGCGCCGGATCGTTTCTTTTTTTTGCGCGATGTAAAAATCCAAGCGCGTCAAAATTCCGTCGGCAAAAAAATTTGAAAAAAGCTTTAAGTCGTCGTCGGACTTTTGCGCGCTGCCTTTTGTTTGCGCCGAAGCGATTTTGAAAAACAAAAAGCTTTGGTCAAAAATCTTTTGTCTTTGCGCCTGGCAAATGTCCAAAAAATTTTTGTCAAAGTATTTTTCGCTTTGAACCAACGTGTAGATTTGAAAAAGCGGTTCGTTTTCGTGGCTTCTGATGTAGCTGTCTACGGATTTCTTAAAAAGTTTTTCGCAGTTGGTGGAATTGATTTTGGTGAAGATTTCTTGCTCGAACAAATTTACGCGCGCGTAAAAGTCGGAGCAATAAGCGCAAAGGGCTGCCAAAATTTCTTCTTTGCCCGCAAAGTAGTTGTAAAGAGAAGCCTTCTTAATTCCCAACTCTAGCGCTATGTCGGCAAGCGAAGTTTCGCCCATTCCGTTCTTAAAGGCGGAAAAAAGCGCGGCTTCGACAATGCTCTGCGCCGAAACAACTTTTTTTGGCATTACTAACGACCGTTAGTTACATTCTACTGATACCAGCGAACGTAGTCAACTTCCATAAGGCATTTTTTGACGTCTTTTGGAATGTCGCCGCCGAGCGTTCCGCCCATCGCCACGTTCATAATTACGTAAAAATCGCGGTCGTATGGCCAGTACTTTTGCGGGTAGCTTTCGTCGCGGGGATTTTCGTAAGTCAAAAATTCCACGCCGTCGTAAATCCAAGTGATTTTGTCTTCAGTCCACAAAACGCCGTAATTGTGCCATTTTTTGTCGGCCGGCTTTACGTCCACTCCTCCGTTGGCTGGAGCGTTTCCGCCGCTTCCGGCAAGGCAGTGGCAAGTTCCGTAGGCCTTGGTTCCCCAAAAGTTTTGGGCGTATTCCATAACGTCAATCTCGCCGCTGCGGGGCCAGGTTCCGTAATTGTCGCGGTTGGGCATAAGCCAAAGCGCCGGCCACGAGCCCTTTTGGGTTGGAAGCTTGGCGCGGAATTCAATGTAGCCGTAAGTAAAGGTCTTTTTCCACTGGCTTTTTAGGCGGGCGCTGGTCCACTTGTTGTCGTCGCCTTTTAGGGCAACGATTTTTAGCGTTCCGTCGGAAACGTAGGAATTGGCGCGGTCCTTGGTGTAATTCTGCCGCTCGGCGTTGCCCCAGCCGTGGGCGCCCGTGTTGTAGTCCCAATATTCCGGGTTGGGTTCGTCGCCGGGGCCGTCAAATTCGTCGGCCCAAACCAATTTCATATTGTTGATAAAATCGGGCGACACGCTCTTTTCCTGGCCGCGGCACGAAGAAAGCGAGAGCGCGGCGACAAAAATCGCGGCAAAAAGCGCGGACGCTGACAATAAAAAATGTTCTCTTTTCATAGAGAACATTTTAGCGCGGTTTTAGCCTTTTTTCCACAATTTTTTTTGAGGATTTTAGGCCGCTTTACTGAACAAAGTTGTAGGGCGTTTCCTGGTAGACGTAGTAGTTGAGCCAGTTGCGGTAAAAAAGCGAGGCCGTTGACCGCCATGTGGAAAGCGGCTTTTGGTTTGGATCGTCGCCGGGAAAATAGTCTTGGGGAATCTGTATCGGAAGATTCTTGTTCTTGTCGCGCCAGTATTCGTCGGACAAAGTGTTTGTGTCGTATTCCATATGACCGGTGACAAAAACGGCCCGGTTGTTTTGCGTCTTTATGATTGAAGGGCCTTCGTCCGACTGGGACAATACCACCAAGTTTTTGTTTGCGTTTATGTCTTCCGCGTGAATTTGCGTGTGGCGCGATTGAGGCATCAAGAAAATGTCGTCAAAGCCGCGCAAAAGCGGATCGCTCTGCCCTTCCGGCTGCCAGTTCTTGAAAATGCCGAATTTCTTTTGCGGAAGCGAAAACTTGGGCACGCCGAACAAGTGGTACAAGCCCGCCTGCGCCGCCCAACAAATGTAAAGGGTGGAAAAGATGTTCTCCTTGCTCCAGTCCATTATGTCGCAAAGCTCTTTCCAATAGTCAACTTGTTCAAAAGGAATCTGTTCCACCGGAGCGCCTGTTATGATAAGGCCGTCGTACTTGTGCTTAAAAAGCTCGCCTGAGGGAATGTAAAAGCGGTCAAGGTATTCGTCGGAAGCGTTGCGGTAAGCGTGGCTTTCCATCCTGATAAGCGAAATGTCCACTTGCAGCGGAGTGTTTGACAAAAGGCGCAAAAGCTGCGTCTCGGTAGTGGACTTTGTGGGCATAAGGTTGACCACCGCGATTTTTAGCGGGCGGATGTCCTGCGTGGTGGCGCGGCCCTCTGTCATTACGAATATGTTCTCGCTTTCCAGCACTTTTTTTGCCGGCAAGTCGCTTTGAATTTTTATAGGCATGGCAACGAGTGTATCACAAAAAAAAAATTTGCGCCATATCAAATTCCGCGCTATAATTATACGAAATACTTATTGCAGGCTATAGGAGGCGATTATGTCAGATATCTTAAAGGAATACCGCTACGACGGAAGCGAAAAGCTTAACCTAAAAAAAGTTTGCCACGATTCCGGCGGCCGCAAGGAACAAAAGGCAAAGCTGGTAAAAAAGACCGAAGAAAACCTTAAGGAAATCGCCGACTTGCAGGAAAAGCTCTACGCCGAGTCAAAGGAATCGGTTTTGATCGTCTTGCAGGCCTTGAACGCGGCCGGAAAGGACAGCACTATAAAGCACGTTCTTGCCAGCGTCAACCCGCAAGGCATAATCGTCCACAGCTTTAAAGGCCCCAACTCCACCGAAGAAAGCCACGACTTTTTGTGGCGCTACCACAAGCGCTTGCCCAGCCGCGGCATCATGTGCATTTTCAACCGTTCCTACTACGAGGAAGTCTTGGTCGTAAACGTCCACGAATTTTGGAAGGGCTACAAAATGCCCAAGCGCACTCTGACCAAAGACTACATCAAGAACAAGTACAAGGACATTTGCTCTTGGGAAAACTATCTTTACGGAAACGGCTACCGCATCGTAAAATTTTTCTTGAACCTTTCCAAAGACGAGCAAAAGCGCCGCTTCCTTGAGCGAATCGACCGCAAGGAAAAGAACTGGAAGTTCAGCCCCAACGACATCAAGGAGCGCGCCTACTGGGACAAATACCAAGAGGCCTTTGAGGACGCGATCAACGCCACAAGCACCAAGGACTGCCCTTGGTACGTTTTGCCGGCCGACCAAAAGTGGTACACGCGATACCTTGTAAGCGAAGTTTTGGTCCAAACCTTGCGCGACATCGGCCCCGAGTTCCCAAAACTGCCGGACGACGACAAGAACCGCTTGGCCGACTGCAAGGCGCTCCTTGAAAGCGAGGGCGGAAGCGTTCCCGCCAAAAAAGAGCCCAAAAAGGAAAAAAGCGCAAAAGGCGCTAAAAATATAAAGAAAAATTCTTAGGAGGAATTTTATGGCAAAATCAAGTTTGAAGGGCTTGAGCTGGATTGTAAAAATTATCTTGGTCATCATCGGCGACATCTACGGAATCTTGCGCCGCGTGACAAGCGGAAGCTTGATTCCGATCGTAATCGGCGTAATCCAGATCGCGTCGTTGGTTCTTGTAAGCTACAACCGCCTTGTCGGAATCGTAGCTTGCATTTTCTGGATCATCGACTTGGTAACTGTAATCATCAACAAAGAAGTTACAGTATTGGCGGACTAACGTCACCGTGTCCATGACCAAAATTGCCGCCGCAAAAATCGTTTGCAAGACCTTAATTGCGGCGGCCGTTCTTTTGTTTTCAGGCTGCGAGCGGCAAATGTCCCCGCAGTCTGAATTTGTTTTGGGAACGGTATGTTCCATCAATCTTTACGAGGCGGGAAGCGCTGAGCTTTACGGAACGCTTTTTGCCCGCCTTCGCCAACTGAACGACACCTTTAACAATTATTCCGACTCTTCCGAAATTACAAGGGTTAACCAAAACGCCGCCGTCGCGCCCGTCGAGGTAAGCCAAGACTTTTTCATTGTCCTAAAAACCGCGCTGGACTTTGCCCGTTTGACAGGCGGCGCCTTTGACCCTACCGTCGGCCCGCTGATAAAACTTTGGGGCTTTGGCAAAGAGCCGCGCGTCCCCAGCCAAGAAGAGATCGAGGCCGCGCAAAAACTTGTCGGCTGGCAATGCGTAATACTAGAAGGCTTTACTGACCAAGAAGCCGCCGCGCCTACCGTCCGCTTTACAAAGAGCGGAGTCCGCCTGGACCTAGGCGCGATAGCGAAAGGCTACGCGGCGGACTGCTTGGTTGACATATTGCGCGAGCGCGGCGTCCAGCGCGCTTCGATTTCCTTGGGCGGAAACGTTTACGTCTACGGAAAAAAGCGCGACGGCTCTTTGTGGAGCGTCGCAATCCGCAATCCAGAAAAGCCCGGCCAAAACAGTTTTATGCTAAAAACGCAAGACGCCACGGTCGTCACTAGCGGCGCCTACGAACGCTTCTTTGAACAGGACGGAAAAATCTACGGCCACATCTTTGATCCGGCAACAGGCTTTCCCGCAGACAGCGGCTTGGCCAGCGTTACGATTGTAAGCAAAACAAGCATGATCGCCGACGCGCTTAGCACAAGCCTTTTTGTTTTGGGAATGAAAAAAATCCCGGAGCTAAAAAAAAGCGCGCTTGCCGGCGACTTTGATTGCGTTTTGGTTGACGCAAGCGGAAAGGCTTACGCAAGCAAAAACCTCAAAGGCCGTTTAAGCGCGCTTAACGGGCAGCCGATCGAGTGGCTGCCGTAATAATCCGTTTTTAAGCAGACTTCTTCTTAAAGAACAAGAGTGTTGCGAACAAAGCCGCAAGACCAATTACCCAAGAAATGATTCCGCTGGCAACGATTCCCAAGCCTTGCGTAAAGCCCGCCACGATGTATGTGACGAACGAAACGGCTGCTACCAAAAGCGCGTATGGAAGCTGCGTTGAAACGTGCTTAACGTGGTCGCAGTTGGCGCCGGCGCTGGCCATGATTG
>JAEEGH010000825.1_pt1 | contig 95959 bp, 68 predicted proteins | sample 9134181 | NCBI WGS metagenome assembly JAEEGH01 (sample SAMN16246544, study PRJNA631951) | gut metagenome | biome: gut microbiome; feature: rumen; material: DP-attached | host: Bos | place: Iran: Karaj | collected 2018-10 | reverse complement strand
TCTATCTTCAGGGCTCGGATGCGCGAAGCATCGGTCGTGTTGACAAAAAGCGTCCAGCAGTTGTTGTAGCTGCTGCCATAGCTATTTACTGTGAAGCGTCGAGTGGATGACTGATTGCCAACATCAACAGCGGTTCGGTCTGTCAAAGCTGTATTGTCAAGTTCCAGATGGGTCAGGCGGTTGTCATTACATTTTAGTTCTGTCAGCTTTGTGTTATTTGACAAGTTTAGCTGGTCGATTTTGTTAGAGTAGCAACTTAATACCTCTAACTCTGTATTCTTTGAGAGATAGAGAGTACCTATGTTATTCGAGGAGCATGCCAATTTCTCAAGCTTGGTATTATTCGACACATCAAGCCTGTTGAGTTGATTATAGCCGCACTCTAATGTGGTCAGATTGGTATTCAACCTTACATCGAGCGAGGTGAGTTGATTTCTATAGCACCGTAATGTGGTCAGATTGGTATTTCTCGACACATCGAGCGAGGTGAGTTGATTATGGTTGCACTCTAATGTGGTCAGATTGGTATTCAACCTTACATCGAGCGAGGTGAGTCGATTATCTTCGCAAACCAACTGGGTCAGTTCGGTATTCTTCGACACATCGAGCGAGGTGAGTTGATTATTTTTGCAAGACAAAAAGGTCAGATTTGTATTCAACCTTACATCAAGCGAGGTGAGTTGATTATTATTGCAATTCAAAGAGGTCAGATTTGTATTCAACCTTACATCAAGCGAGGTGAGTTGATTATTATTGCAATTCAAATAGGTCAGATTTGTATTCAACCTTACATCAAGCGAGGTGAGTTGATTATTTATGCACTGCAATTCGGTCAGTTTGGTATTCTTCGACACATCAAACGAGGTGAGTTGATTATCATCGCAATACAAAAAAGTCAGTTTGGTATTATTCGACACATTGAGCGAGGTGAGTTGATTATTGTAGCAATACAACCAGGTCAGATTGGTATTCTTCGTTACATCGAGCGAGGTGAGTTGATTATTATTGCAAGACAAAAAGGTCAGATTTGTATTCAACCTTACATCAAGCGAGGTGAGTTGATTAGAGGAGCATACCAATCGGGTCAATTTAGGATTTAACCTTATATCGAGCGAAGTAAGTTGATTACCTTCGCAATTCAATCTGGTTAGATTGGAAAAATACTCGATACCCTGCAAAGAGGAAATATCTATGTCAGCTACGTCAATACTTTCAACTCTTGCGAGTGTGGCATCGGAGATGGTACTTCCGACGCTGACACCAGTCAGATTCGAGATATATGCTCGGAAGGTAGCATCAGGGAAGTTGGTGGCGTTAAGTACCACAGAGGCTTTAACTGTCTGCGCTCCTAAGAACATGGCAAGGAGCAAGTGGAGAAGTAATAGTTTTTTCATAATATTGTATTTGTTTATTGGTTAATTATTGTCAGTAATGACCTTATTGTGCCATGATGGTCAGGATGGATTGGTAGTCAGTGAAGTTGACGGCGTCATCGTTGTTCACGTCGGCAGAGGAATCATAGTTCTCGTTTGCCATAAGGGTCAGGATGCTTTGTGCATCGGTGAAGTTAACAACTTTATCCCCATTCACATCGCCGACAACGCCGGCGGTGAAGTATTTCAAACAGAACCGCCAAATCCAAAAGCTCGTGTGAAAGTTCTTGTCGCTTGGTACATGGTCGCGGCCCGTAACAGAATAGAGAACCACCTCCGAATTTAGGTCACCATCCTTATAGCGAAGCTTTGTGTAACCATTACCTTGCGTTTCTTCTGGAGTCATGTTGCATTTATAATCCGTTGCCCATTTCTTTAGATAATCTTTTACTTGGCCGTAAGGCATTATGTTATCCGCTGTTCCATGCACATGGACAATAGGCACAGGTCGGCTGCATGAGTAACTGGGGTTAAGAAGAATGTAACCACTTATAGGCGCAGCAACGGCAAACTTATCCGCTGCCTTGTTGATGCAATGATAAACGAACGCACCACCCAGGCTGAATCCCGAAATACAAACTTTCGTGTCGTCTATATGATAATTGGCTTTCACGTCATTGATGATGTCCAGCATGAAATTAACATCTGTCATTCCCTCAACATCCCAGCCAGTGCTATAGCTCGTATTCCAGGCAGACCCCGCTATTCCTACAGGATAGGCAACAACGAAATTGGCGGTGTCGGCCACTAGGGGCCATTGGGTTTGTTCCATTTGGTATTGATAATCTTGATTCATACCATGGCATGAAATCATAAGGGGCCTGTTTTCTTTCAGGTTATCTGGAACATAGAGGTAGTATTGGCGCGTCGTGCCGCCAGACTGAATGGACTTCAAGCCACTGAACTTGGCTGCATGAGACTGCTCTATGCCCAAGAACGTCAGCAACAGAAATAAGAGGGTAATGAGTTTCTTCATAATATTATGATTTATTGGTTAATTGTCGTTTGTTTTGTATGTTTCTGCGGACAAAGATACGAAAAAATGAAGAATGAAGAATGAAGGATGAAGAATTATTTTTGCTTTTGTGCAGCTTCAGCTTTATATAAAGGGAAAAGAGAGTCTAAACAATAACATGAAAGCCCCCAAATGCGAACATTTAGGAGCTTCCATGCACTTTCTGTCTTTCACTTTCTTACTTTATCACGACTTTTCGTCCTCCAACGATGTAGATGCCACGTGGCAATTTACCATTTGACCATTGGCTATTTACTATTTTCTGTCCGGCGAGATTATAGATGGCACCATCTTCCATCTGACTTCTTCCTTCTTCCGTCAGGCTTATTCCTGTTATCAAGTCTTGTGTTGCCTGATTGTCAGGACCAATCACTACCCAATCCCTTTGCACGTCGGTCGTTGTGCCTTCGTAGAACACATGGTAGCTGTTGCCAATGTAGGCGCCGACAGGATAGCGAATGCCGATGTTCTCATCGAATATGCACTTGGACTCTACGGGCAACTCTATACTTGCAGACTTATTGCCGTAGCACGCCAGTTTGGAGTTCCCTTGAAGGTAGAGACTGCCGCCGTCATCGAAGAAGCCGTAGCCGTTGCCTTGGCAAATGACTGTCGTTCCGTCTATGATTTTCAGTATTGCCACATCGGCATTATAGATTCCGCTCATCCCGTTGCCTCCTGCTGTAATCCAAAGCTTTCCGCCGCCTGAAATGGTCGTAATAACCACGGGATCCATGTCAAAGCCTGTCCTGTCGGTAGCTGTTATACTGTTATCGCCTCGTGCAATAATATTAAGGTCGTAGCAATCTTTATTGTATAAACCTTTCTCGCCTTCTATCTTGGCATCGTAGAGCACAAGTGTTGGCGAGATGCCGCTCCAACCGATGCCATAGGATTCGTCGTAGAAGTAGGCTGTGCCCTCCTTAAGACCAGGGATATCATAGAAGTTGACCGAGGTGAGTTCCTCGCCGGCAATGTACACGCCGTATTTCTTCACATCGTAGTTCACCGTGACTGGCATCCAACCTGCTACCGCGTTGCCCGTGTAGATTTCATACTCCACCTTCTGCGGTATCTTCTTCAAGTCGTTAGAAATCACCATCCAGCAACCATCAACGAAATTTCGTGCCATTGTAGGCGTCTTGCTTACATCGTCTATCTTCAGGTTACGGATGCGTGAAGCATCAGTCGTGCCTACATAGAGCGCCCAACAATCGTTCGTGTTGCTGCCGTTGCTCGCTATCTGGAAGCGGCGAGTGGATGACTGATTGCCAACATCTACTTTATCTGAATTTGTCAGGGCGGTATTGTTGTCGAGGTTCAGATAGGTCAAGCGGTTGTCATTGCACCTTAGAATTTCCAACTTTGTTTTATTCGATAAGTCTAATTGGTTGATTTTGCAATTGGCGCAAGTCAATATCTCCAATTCCGTATTGTTTGAGAGATTGAGAGTACTGATGTTATTCCTGCCGCAATACAGTTTTTTTAGCTGCATATTCTTCGTCACATCAAGTGAGGAGAGTTGACTGGCGCCGCAATCCAAATGTAACAACTTAGTATTCTTCGTTACATCAATCGAAGAAATTGGATTGGCGCCGCAGATCAAACCGGTCAGATTGGTATTCTTCGACACATCGAGCGAAGTGAGTTGATTGTCTCCGATGCTCAACCAGGTCAATTTGGTATTCTTTGATACATCAATCGAGGTGAGTTGATTGTATTCGATGTTCAACCTGTTCAATTGGGTATTCTTTGATACATCAATCGAAGTGAGTTGATTATAATCGCAATCCAATTTGGTAAGCTTGGTATTCTTCGACACATCGAGCGAAGTGAGTTGATTACGATAGCATTCCAATTCGGTCAGATTTGTATTATTCGACACATCGAGCGAGGTGAGTTGATTACGATAGCAAAGCAATTCGGTCAGATTTGTATTCTTCGAGACATCGAGCGAAGTGAGTTTATTCTGATCGCAATCCAAATAGGTCAGTTTAGTGTTCCACCTTACATCGAGCGAGGTGAGATTATTATAAATGCAAAGCAAATGGGTCAGATCGGTAAAATACTCGATTCCCTGCAAAGAAGAGATGTTCTTGTAACTGGCGTTAATATTAGTTATACTTGCAAGGGTGGCATCGGAAATCATACCACCAACGCTGACGCCAGTCAATGTAGATATATATGCTCGGAAGTTGTCATCGGGGAAGTTGGTGGCGTTGAGCACCACATCTGCTTTGACTGTCTGCACTCCAAGGAACAAAGCAAGGAGCAAGTGGAGGAGTAATAGTTTCTTCATAGTATGTATTTGTTTAGTGGTTATTTGTCGTTTATTTTGTATGTTTCTGCGGACAAAGATAGGAGTTTTTATTAAAAATTCAAAATTATTAAATTCAAAAATAATGATAGAACATCGAAAAACACGAATTTGTAACGGTTAACGGTTGACTGAGTCGAGACTGCTTTCCTCCTAAACTCCTTAGACAGAAACAGACCCAGGCATTTAGAGCAAAATGTGCTTGTCAGGGGGGCTTGGTTCGCCCCGCAGGGGCAAAAAACTGTCAGCCCAGGGACGTCCGGCTTTGCCGCCTGAGCACCTACCGGAGCGCAAGACTCGCCCTGGGTACAAGTACGCATGTGTATATCACGCCCCGCAGGGGCAAAAGCATTGATATTATAGGGCTTTTGCCCCGATGGGGCGTATGTTATTTCTGCACCAAATACCCAGGGCGTGGCCCTGGGCTGACTGCTTAATGGCCCTACAGGCCGGATTTACTTAGACTGACAACAGAGAGCAGTCGTAATTTAATAACCAGTCAACTCTATCCAGTCGTCAGACAGAAAACTGACAACCCAAGTCAGCGAACTACAGGGAAAAACTCCAGCATATCAAGTAAAGATCTCTATAATATCCCTATAATATCAAGAAAAGACCTCTATAATACCAAGAAAAGACCTCCAATGGAACAAGCAAACGGCAAGGTAATATCTCCTATACATGTCCGGTATATGTCCGGTATATGTCCGGTATATGTCCGGTAGAAAAGCGGACATGTACCGAACAAGTACCGAACTTATAGCGGACAACAATAGGAGGAACATAGGAGCTCCCCGTGAGCATCTATATGGATAGAATAGAGGTCTTTATGAGAAGTACTAGAGGTTGACATGAACTTTCACTGACTCTGACTAGTCTTTAACCTTTTTCCGCGCATAAAAAGCGCGCCTTTGTGCTAAAGCATCAAAGAACCGTTAATCTTTAACCTTTTTCCGCTTTCAATTTTCAATTTTCAATATAATGTTGTATCTTTGCACCCAGAAACAGACAGTGAACCGGCTTGTCGCTGCCACAAAAGGGAGAGGAAAGTCCGGGCAACACAGGGCATCCCGCTTCCTAACGGGAAGTGGTCCGCAAGGGTCAGTAAGTGCAGAAGAAAATAACCGCCTCCTTCCAGAGGTAAGGGTGAGAAGGTGAGGCAAGAGCTCACCAGGTCGGCAGTGATGTCGATGCTGTGCACGCCGGGAGTTGAAAGTTCATGTAAACCAGCGACCAAAAGAGAGGGCGGCCCGCTCGAGCTGGAGGGTAGAACGATAGAGGGCAGTGGCGACACTGTTCGTAGATAAATGACAAGCATCCTTTCACAAGGACACAGAACCCGGCTTACAGGTTCACTGGCTTTTTCTTTACTGAATGATATGGTAAGTGTAGAGCATATATGGAGCGTCAACGAGAAGCGGCTGAATTTCTTTCAGCGGCTTGGTTTGGCTATTCTGAAGCGATTCGTCATCACCTGGGAGTGCATCACGAAGAACAACATCATGAACTATGCTTCTGCGCTGACCTACAGCAGCATGCTGGCAGCCGTTCCTGTGTTCGCCATCATATTCGCCATTGCCCGTGGCTTCGGCTTCGACACCATCATCGAGACAAAGCTTAGGAACTCATTGGAAGGCAATCCCGACATTGCCGACACGATTCTCTATTTCGTCGATTCCTACCTGCAGCATACCAAGGGAGGCGTCTTCATCGGCATTGGCTTGATATTCTTGCTCTACACGTTGCTCTCGCTTACGGCAAACATCGAGCAGGCCTTCAACACGATATGGTTCGTCAAGCGCTCGCGCACCATCTACCGGCAAGTCATCGATTACTTCGGGGTCTTCCTGCTCCTGCCTTTCGTCATCGTCATCACAAGTGGTCTGAGCATCTTCCTGCAGACGTTCCGAACGCTGTTGCCCAACACGCGGCTGCTCTCGGACACGATGTCCTTCATCCTGCACGTCTCTCCAATAGCCTTTGCAATTATTGTCTTCATGCTGCTTTTCACGTTGATGCCCAACACACGCGTCAAGTGGAAACACACGATTTTGCCCAGCATCCTGACGGGCACCGTGTTTATGATTGTCGAATGGCTGTACGTACACTATCAGATAAAGTTGAGTGCCTACAACGCCATCTATGGTTCGTTTGCTGCCATCCCACTGTTTATGCTGTGGCTGCAGATATCGTGGTGCATCTGTCTGTTCGGGGCGCAACTCTGCTATGCCAACCAAAGCCTGCACACCTACGCATTCGAACGCATCAGCGACGAACTGAGCAGACGCTATCGCGACACGCTCATCCTGCTGTTGATGAGCCGCATCTGTAAACATTTCTCGGCTGGGCTGAAACCTTTCACGGCACATCGACTGGCTGTCGATACACATCTGCCAGACAGTCTGGTCGGCATTCTGCTGGGAGAACTGACCCGCATGCAATTACTCGTAGAGGTGCGGAATGAACCAGGCGACGAGCCACGTTACCTGCCTGCAATCGACATCCATCGCATTACCGTCGGAATGATAACGCGACGCATCGACTCTCATGGCATAGAGAATCCATCGCTCGTATGGCAGACCGGAACACCGGAATGGGACACACTGCGTAGCCTTCGCAACGAGAACGAAGACGCTCTCCTGATTGATTTATAGTTGGCAAACGAACGTGAAGTGCCCTTCGAAAGCCTGTTCGCAATGAGGACGCGAACGGAACAAACCGAAGATTGTACTGCCACTGCCACTCATCGAGGCATAAGCAGCTCCGTGGCTATACAAACTCTCTTTTATCTCGGCAAGCAAAGGATGCTTCTGGAAGATACTTGCCTCGAAATCATTCACCATTTTCCCCGGCCATTGACCGACAGGTAATTTTATCGTTTCGAGCAGAGAGCATACTGGCCTGTAAGGACGAACCCCTGCATAAGCCTCACGCGTTGAGATGTGAACGTCCGGTTTTACAAGCATCAAGTACCAACCACTGAGGTCCAAAGAGATAGGCGTAAACACATCGCCTATGCCTTCGGCAAATACCGGCTGGGAATTGATGAAGAAAGGACAATCAGCACCTAACTTCGCGACAAGCACTCGCATCTGTTCCTCCGAAAGAGGCAAATCGTAAAGCCTGGCAACCGTCCGGACCATGCAGGCTGCATCACTGCTGCCTCCACCAAGTCCGGCACCACTCGGGATAACCTTGCAAAGGTCAATATTGAGAGGAGGAACCTGAAAGCCCTCTTCGCGAAGCAAACGGACAGCTCGCAGAACAAGATTGTCCTGCACCTCACCTTCCAACGGGTTTCCACCAAGCGAAAGCACATCTTCATCTTGTCCCTCACTAATCGACAATTTGTCGAATAGCGGGACAGGATAGAAGACTGTTTCCAGATTGTGATAACCATCCGGACGACGTTCGACGACGTTCAAGCCCAGATTTATCTTGCAACAGGTTGTCGTGAAGTTTGGTTCGATAATCATTTACAAGCCACTTGACATATATTACATTTCAACTCACTTCCACAGGACCTTTCTGCCGCCATGAATGTAGAGTCCTTTCTTGACAGGCACGCCATAGAGTTTGCGACCCTCAAGATCATACCATGAGTCGTCGGATTCCTTCATGCCATTCAGGTCTGTAATGCCTGTCGGATCTTCCTCGGCAAAGGTCATGACAAACTGCTTTACACCATTGGACGACATATTGAAGCCATCAAGGTCGAAATATGCTCGCATGGCACCAATGCTGGCACCAGCCAAAGGATAGTAGAGCATATTCTCTGCACCAACGAACAGAACGCTTGCATTTTCTGATGTATAGGCAATATTATCATAGGTTCCCTTGAAGATAATGGATGTATTACTCGTTGAACCGACAACATCGCATGCTATATTGTTCATTGTGTCATCAAGAACAACACCACGGAAAACAGGACTGACAATGTTATCGCTGGATGCAGCCCATTTAATAATGTATGGCTTACCTGCCTCGATAGCACCCAGAGTACCTTCTTCCGTGAAGTTCATTATCACAGTCTTATCACTTTGAATAACGTTGTTAAGCGTACGGATATCGGCACCTGCAAGAGGAGAGCTGGCAATCTGAGCCTCATTCAATGCAAATGGCAGGCAGAGTGTATTCCAGCTATTGTCCTTATATAGTGTCCTGCCTTGAAGAGTGACATCATACCTTCCTCCATTCGTGGCAGCTGTACTTATGGCATCAGCATTACTGCTACCGTTGGCAAGCATCAATACATTGTTTGTGGTGAAGCTTTCCACATTCGACCATTCTGCCTCGCCCTTAACACGAACGAAATACGTTGTTCCGGGCTCAAGGTTAGTGAAAGTATAGTCTGTACCGTTGACAGTTGTCGTGGAGACGATAGAAGAGCCTACAACCTTTGTACCACTAATGACGATATCCTTAATGCCAACGCCCATAGAGGTAGAAGTCGAGGTGGAGCTGATTCGAATCTGGACAGAAGAATAACCCGCAGCTGCCGAAATATCCAAAGTACGTTGTGACATGGCTGTATTTGTGGCAGAAAGCGTGCCAGGGATTTCTGTCCAAGTGTTGCCATTGTCGGTAGAGTAACTTATCGTTACGCTGGGATTATCTGTACCTCCATAGGTTCGCATATAGAAGGACAGAGTGAGGTCGTCGAAATTAGATGCGTCAAATGTTTCTGTTATAACATTATGACCCTTGAACAGGACGAGATAAGTCTTAGACTTATCGGTGCTGATATTATAAGTCCAACCTGCAGGAGCAGTATTGCTGGATGCTGCATTCTCCAAAATCGTTACGGAAGTGCCAGGATTGCCGACCGTGAACAGGTTGTCCGTAGCAAGCTGGAGGGTATATCCTGTCACGCCATCGCAAGGAGTCCAAGAGACAGGAGCCGTAGCAGATGTGATGTCTGTTTCACTAACAGCCAGCGTCGGCACTGTGACAGGAGGATTAGCTACGTTCACAACAATGCTCGCATCGGCACTGCCCAATGCGTTGGTTGCTCTGAATGTAAAGTTGTAGGTGCCCGTAGCAGAAGGCGTAAAGAGGAACCTGCCATTAGTAGCATCGAACGTAGCATCATCCGAATCGGAAGAAACCATTGATAGTGTCGGGGTCGGTACACCGGAAACATAGCTACCAGTGACAAGCTCAAAGCCTTCACCTACATATATATTATATGTTTCTTCAGGGAATGCAGACCATACTGGAGCGGAGTTACCTGCAACTGTAGTGACGGAGACGACATCAGACCATTTGCTTGTGTCATCACTGTTAATAGCCCGCACACGAATTGAATATGCTGTGTTTGGCATAAGTCCTGTGATATTGGCACTGGTGGCATTGACGGTTGTGTTTTGCCATCCTGTAACGTATTCGCCAGCTTCTACTTCTGGACCAAAGACGACCACATCATCAAGCGCGCAATTGACAGACTTCGTAAAGTCGAAACGAAGCTGCGATGTGCCAGACGGCAGTTCTACTTCGTAAGTATTGCCGCCTTGAGCGATGCTGACCGTCGTAATGACAGTCCAAGTTCCACTTACCAGACCGGATATCTTGAATGTGCTGCCTGAACCATTATTGCCAAGTGCCCAGAACTGAAGCTTAACACCGGAGCCAAAGTCGGGCGAGATAGCATAGTCGCCTGTCCCGTCGAACTTAATAGCAGGAGTTGCATTGCCATAATAACCAGAGCCGGTATATGTGCCTGTGCCGCTAAGCGTCCAACCACTTGTGGAAGAGAAGTCGGCTTTGAGCACGGGGGCGCCATTGGAACTTTCGAACGATGTGCCCTTTATGACATCAACCTGATATGCGTCAGCACCTTCAACAGCTGTCCATGATGCTTTGAATGAAACGGGAGTAACATCAGATATAGCGAGGTCCTGAGGTGCAGATAGAGCCGAACGGGGATAGAGAGCAATGGCCGGGTCACCAAGGAAGTTCAAACCAAACTGTATCCAGCGTTCACAATCATATTCTGAGCATTGTGAAATCATGTCGGCCTTGGACATTGCAAATGCCTTTCCAAGTGTTCTGTTTTCGTTAATTGCGTCAGATTCGTAAAGACGTTTGTAGAACTTATACGCATAAACTGTTGACGGACCGCCGTCTGAATAGTTGCTGGCGGTACATTGTATGTAGTAATCGTCCGAATCCGTATCATCGGGATCTGAATCCAAATAGTCAGGAGTACCCCAGCCATAGCGAGCACAACCCATGTGAACAAGTGAGCCACCATTGGCGTTACGGATGAATGCTTCACCCAGACAGGGTTCGGATGTATAGGTATATTGGTCGCTTGTGCCGTAATCTGGGGTTATGGTGCCTGTGCCGCTGTAGCCGTCCTGGTCGAAGGCACCTGTGAGACAAGCGTCGGTATAGACAAAGGCAATGAGGTTTGTTTGGGCGGCTGCCTGAGTCGTTGAGTAATCGGCAGAGGTCTCCATGCCCCATCCTTGTGGATAGCCGTGACCCGAGAACATCAGGTGTGTATAGCCGTTGTTCAACCAACTCTTGAGGTTGTTTGCAGAGAGGGCTTTGTCGCCGCTGGTTGAGGTATCCCATGAGGTGATGGCATCGCAAGCCAGATTTACTGTCCTGCTTGCGGAGTTCTCTGCGTTATCCCAATAAGGCTTGATGCCATCTCGATAAAGACGGCGAAGCCACATCTCGGAATCGGAAACATAGCCGTGTGTGGAAGCGCGGAAGCCTACGTGTCCGTCGCCTGTCACATCGTCGCTGGGACGTTTGTTGCTGTAATAACGACACCATGCAGCGGGGCCTCCTAAGATAATAGAATTGCGTGTATAGGTAAGGTCTGCTTCGAATGCCTTTACCTTAGCCAGATATGCGTTGAACTGGGCAGCAGTACGAACGGGGATACGTCCCACGATAACATCCGGAGCCATATCCACTTCGGCTGCCTTTACACCGAAGTTTGAGTTGCCGCTGGCTTTCCATGTACCCGTAAGGTCGGAATAATAGAGGTCAGTTGGCATACGCTTTTCCTCTGTTTCTTGTGCATAACAATATGTATCACGGTCTGGAACGACGGTATCATCGCCGCCAAGGACGACATAGGTAGTTCCGTGATTCGACACATAGTCGCTAATGCAGTTACGAATCTTCATCTGAACATCATCGCCGCTATAGTTGGATGAGATGCTCTCCTTGGTTACGACGAGAGTACTGTAGCCTCCGCCAATGGCCGAAGAACGATAGGTGGCCAGGTTCTGGAAGGCAGAAGAGAGGCTGGAACTGGTGATGATGAGATAATCGACTGTGTTTGCGTCGCGCTTGTTGCTGCGAGGAGCGGATGAAGGTGCAGCAGGATTTACAACAAGAGCGTTGACCATATCGCTGACCATACTATTGCGCATGCCTTTGCTGCCACGAGGCGCGGATGGGGCTGTGTATGAAACGCTTACAGTAACATTGGGACGATAGTAGAGAGCCTTCTCCGAACCGACATAAACAAGCGGGTTCACACGAACGGATACAAAGGTGGAACCTTGCATCTCATGCAGTCCCTCAAAGGTTGCGGCAGCCATTGGCCAAGGATTGGCTGAGGCATAAGCAGCAGGATCGGGTTGTGTAAAGGGAGGCTGAACCTTGCTCTTTGGAGCGAGACGTTGAACGGGCCAAGGTGTTACGTCTGAGGCAAGAAGTTCCAGAGCGCCTGTTGCTGTGACGGTGACGTTGGTTGCTCCGTCTGGGAGAAGGATATTCACGAATTTAGCCGGTATGGCTGGTGCGCCTATTGCATCGCGTGTATCCGAACCATCAGCGAGAGATATGATTGTGTATTCGCGGTTGGGGGTGAGAGTAAAATCCGAGGAATTGAACTTGAAATCCCAGTTTAAGTCGGAGGCAAAAACAGCCTGAAATGAAGTAACTAACGTTAATAAAAGAATTGCTACGAGCTTTGCACAACGCTGTCCAAGCATAACTAAATAGTTTTTAAATTTCATGATATTATTTGTTCTATAATTTTGTTTTCAAAAGGGAATAATACATTGTTTATTTACAAACGGCTGCAAAGGTACAAAATAAAGTTGGAAGTTGAATGTCGAAAGCTGAAAGTTTTTTGTTAACAGAGTAAAAATTGTGTTTTTCTGAGGATAATCTTGTTTGACTAAGCTAAGGGCCCACGCGATATACGGACTGACGTTTTGTTGCAGAATACGGGCTTTTGCTTTCTTATTGATTTTAGGCCAACGCGCAAAAATCGCCAAAATTGCCTCCGACCATAGTTAGAGTCATTTTTTCAAAGAAATGCGCTTAAATCGAATCCATACTGAAAATCAAGACGTTACAAAACGGCAGAGCAAACAAATTACGAGGAATTGACATCTCCATATGGCAAAATCAGGGATTTTAACGTGATTTTCGACCAAATTCGACACATTTTCTCGCCCAAAGAATGCAGCCGAGTTTTTCAACTCAACGTAGGGGAATTGCAAACGCACCATAGGGCGTTGAGTAACGCCCTATAGGGAATCAGCAAATTCGACGTATTTTGCGGCCCTTTTCGCCACTCTGAAAAGTGACACATTGAAAGCTGATTCAGCGAATTAACTGACATATTGTTATTTGCATTGTTCTGCGCGACTGTTTCAACATACAATCAAATCAGGAAGAATATAATAGTTTTATTTGCTTCTTCATTCACATCCTGAGTCGTCAAAACAGGTGGCTAAAAATGTATTTTTATGCAAAAAGCACAAAAACTATTAATTATATTTAGGTATTTTAAATAGAAAGATGTATCTTTGCATGATTTTGATGAAGTAATTGAATGAGTAAGGCAGAAACGATTCGGCACGAAGGCATCATAGAAAGCTTGGGAGCGGAAGGTTGCACAGTTCGCATCCTGCAGGCTTCCGCTTGCAGTAGTTGTAGTGCCCGTCAGCTTTGCCGCAGCAGCGAAAGCAAGGAGAAACTCGTGGAAGTCAGGGGGCACTACCCTACTCTGCACGTTGGCGACCGCGTTATGCTTGTCGGCTCCGTTCGGCAAGGGCTGCAAGCGAGCGTTCTGGCCTACGTCGTTCCGCTCGTCATCATGCTTGCCGTCCTCTTTCTCGTCACCCATCATTACGGAGAAAAGCTGGGTGCTTTGGCCGCACTGCTGGCTCTGGCCCTCTATTACGGCGTGCTTTTCCTGCTGAAAGACAAGCTGGCGGGGCAGTTCTCGTTTAGAATCGAAAACAATTAAACAAAAACAAAATAAACATTATGAATGTAATTCTGATTGCAGTATGTGTGCTGGGACTCATCGGACTCGCCTCTGCGGTGATTCTCTTTGTAGTCTCTCACAAGTTTGCTGTGCATGAAGATCCACGCATTGCGCAGGTGGGAGAAGTCCTGCCTCAGGCCAATTGCGGTGGATGCGGCTATCCTGGTTGTTCAGGCTTTGCCGCTGCTTGCGTAAAGGCTGCCAACGAAGGCAGTCTGGAGGGCAAGCTCTGTCCTGTAGGTGGTCAGCCTGTCATGGAACAGGTGGCCAGCATCCTTGGTTTGGCAGTCGAGGCTGCTGCACCGAAAGTGGCTGTCGTTCGTTGTAACGGCACTTGCGAGAATCGTCCTCGACAGGCACAGTTCGATGGAGCCAGGAGTTGTCGCGTCCAGCAGATGACTGGTATGGGCGAGACTGGCTGCGCCTATGGTTGTCTGGGATGCGGTGATTGCGTCGCCAAGTGTCAGTTCGACGCGCTCCACATGAACCCTGAGACTGGTCTGCCCGAGGTAGATGAAGAGAAGTGTACGGCTTGTGGCGCTTGCGCAAAAGCTTGCCCGCGAGGCATCATCGAGATTCGTCTGAAAGGTCCGAAAGGCCGTCGTGTCGTCGTTCTCTGCAACAACAAAGACAAGGGAGCCATCGCCAACAAGGCTTGCAAGGCTTCCTGCATCGGTTGCGGCAAGTGCGTAAAGACCTGCGAGAAGTTCGAGGCAATCACGCTCGAGAACAACCTCGCCTACATCGATGCCGAGAAGTGCAAGATGTGCCGCAAGTGCGAGGAAGCTTGTCCGAAGGGAGCCATCCACGGCTTTAACTTCCCGCCTAAGAAAGAGAAGCCTGCAACGGCAGAACCACAAGTAGAACCAGAAAAGGAAAAGCAGATATGAAGACATTTAAGATAGGCGGTGTTCATCCCGCAGAGAACAAGCTGTCTGCTGCAAGTCCCATTCGCGAGGCGGCTCTTCCAAAACAGGCAGTCTTTAGCATGTTCCAGCATATCGGAGCTCCTGCAAAGCCCGTCGTTCAGAAAGGCGACGAGGTGAAGGTCGGCACTTTGCTGGCCGAAGCAGGAGGGTTCGTAAGCGCTCCCATCCACAGCAGCGTCAGCGGAAAGGTTGCTAAGGTTGATGCCGTACTCGACGCCAGCGGCACTCGTCGTACAGCAATATACGTCGATGTGGAAGGCGACGAATGGGAAGAGAGCATCGACAGAAGCACGACTCTCGTTAAGCTAAGCGATCGTCCCGACCTCGACAGCAAGGCAATCGTCGAGAAGATAAAGAATGCAGGCATCGTAGGCATGGGCGGTGCAACCTTCCCCTGCCACGTTAAGTTGTCTCCACCTCCAGGCTGCAAGGCAGAATGCGTCATCATCAATGCCGTAGAATGCGAGCCTTACTTAACTGCCGACCACCGTCTTATGCTCGAGCATCCCGAGGAGATTCTCGTCGGATTGCAGCTCATCATGAAGGCTGTAGATGTGCAGAAGGGTTACATCGGCATCGAGAACAACAAGCCTGACGCAATTGCCCTGATGAAAGAAAAGGCAAAGAACTACGAAGGCATCGAGGTTGTGCCCCTCAAGGTCAAGTATCCCCAAGGCGGCGAGAAGCAGCTCATCGATGCAGTAATCGGTCGTCAAGTGCCTGCACCTCCAGCCATTCCCATCAATGTGGGGGCAGTCGTGCAGAACGTCGGCACAGCCTTCGCCATCTATCAGGCTGTCATGAAGAATAAGCCACTGATTGACCGCATCATCACAGTTACAGGAAAGAGCGTCAAGCAGCCAAGCAATCTCCTTGCAAGACTTGGCACTCCTTTCCAACAACTTATTGACGAATGTGGCGGTCTGCCTGAAGATACAGGCAAGATAATTGGCGGCGGCCCCATGATGGGCAAGGCTCTTTTGAGTCTTGATGTTCCCATGACGAAGGGCTCAAGCGGTCTGCTCATCATGAACGACAAGGAAGCCCGTCGTGCAGAACCCAGTCCTTGCATCCGTTGTGCCAAGTGCGTCAGCGCATGTCCGATGGGACTTGAACCTTATCTTCTCAGCAAGATGAGTGCTATGGAAGACTGGGAAGGTGCAGAGAAGAACGACGTCGTTAGCTGCATCGAATGCGGCAGTTGCCAGTTCACCTGCCCAAGCCATCGTCCACTCCTCGACATGATTCGCGTCGGAAAGTCAACCGTCATGGGAATCATTAAGAGTAGAGCTGCTTCCCGATAATTATGAATTAAGAATTATGAATTAAGAATTAATACAATGAAACCAATTATATCCCTTTCACCTCATGTTCATGGCGGCGACTCTGTCAGCAAGAACATGTATGGTGTCTGCATCGCACTGGTGCCTGCACTGCTTGCCAGCCTTTGGTTCTTTGGCCTTGGCGCAGCCATCGTGCTTGCCACATCGGTGCTTTCATGTGTCTTCTTCGAATGGGCTATCACGAAGTTCCTGTTGAAGCGACCAGGTTGTTCAATTTGCGACGGCAGTGCTATCCTGACAGGCTTGCTGCTGGGCTTCAACCTGCCGAGTAACTTGCCAATCTGGCTCATTATCGTTGGCGCACTTGTCGCCATAGGCATCGGCAAGATGACCTTCGGAGGCTTAGGTCAGAACCCGTTCAATCCTGCCCTTGTTGGCCGCGTGTTCCTGCTCATCAGTTTCCCCGTTCAGATGACTTCTTGGCCGGTTAGCGGTCAAGTAACTGCTTATACAGATGCTGAAACGGCAGCCACGCCGCTCTTCATCATGCAGAACGCCATCTCAAGCGGCGACCCCGCAGAACTTCAGAAACTGCCTGATGCTACACAGATGCTTATCGGTCAGACGGGAGGCTCCCTTGGTGAAGTCAGCGCATTGCTGCTTCTCTTGGGTTGTGCTTTCATGCTTTGGAGGAAGATTATCACATGGCACATTCCCGTCAGCATACTTGGAACGGTTGCCGTCTTCTCGGGCATCATGCACGTTGTCAATCCGATATACGCAATGCCACATGTTGTGCTGATGAGCGGTGGCTTGATTCTCGGTGCTTGCTTTATGGCTACCGATTACGTCACCTCACCTATGACGGGCAAGGGACAACTCATTTATGGCGTTTGCATCGGCCTGTTGACCGTCATCATCCGTAACTGGGGAGCATATCCCGAAGGCATGTCCTTCGCAATTCTCATCATGAACGCCTTCACGCCTCTCATCAACACCTATTGCAAGCCAGAGCGTTTCGGCGAAGTCATCAGAAAGGAGGAAAAGAAATGAAGAAACTTGAATCCACTTGGTACAATATGGCTCTCGTGCTGACGGGTATCGCCGTCGTAGCAGGAGCCGCACTTGGTTATGTGAATAGCGTCACTGCTCCGACCATCGACGCCATTAAGGCTCAACAAGAGAAAGAGGCTGAGCAGCAAGTCTTGAACGGTCAGGAAGGTACTGCCATCAAAATAACCGACCCGAAAGGCTTTGGTGGAGCACTGACTGTAATGGTCGGCCTTGCTCAAGACGGCACAATACTTGGCTACAAAGTGCTTGAGTCGAGCGAGACTCCGGGACTTGGTGCTAAGGCTCAAGACTGGTTCCAGAAAGGTCAGAAGGGCGACATCATCGGCAAGACGGCAGGCAATCTGACTGTCAGCAAAGATGGTGGCGAGGTGGATGCAATCACGGCATCAACCATTACCAGCCGTGCCTTCCTGCGTTGCATCAATGCTGCATACGAGACACTATCCGAGAACTCTGATGCTCAAAGCGGTGCAAGTCCGCAAGCAGGCGAACCTAATAATAATATATAATGTATAGGAGGAAACAGAAATGAATAACATGAAAGTCCTGCTTAACGGCATTATAAAGGAGAACCCCACGTTTGTGCTCCTGCTGGGCATGTGTCCGACGCTCGGCACGACGAGCAGCGCCATAAATGGCATGTCGATGGGCCTCGCCACAATGGCAGTCCTGATCTTCTCCAACCTCATCATATCGCTCATCAAGAACCTGATTCCCGACAAGGTGCGCATCCCTTCGTTCATCGTTGTGATTGCCTCTTTGGTAACGATTCTGCAGATGCTCATCAAGGCTTATGCGCCCGAGGTGGACAAGAGCCTTGGCCTGTTCATTCCGCTTATTGTGGTGAACTGCATCATCCTGGGCCGTGCAGAAGCCTTTGCAGCCAAGAACGGCGTGGTGAGCAGCATTTGCGACGGCATCGGCATGGGTATTGGTTTTACCCTCGCCCTGACTCTTTTAGGAGCAGTTCGCGAGTTGCTCGGAACTGGCAAGGTATTCAACACAACACTCTTCCCCGAGGAATATGGAGCACTTGTCTTCGTGTTGGCACCCGGAGCCTTCATTGCGCTGGGCTATCTCATTGCTATTTTCAACAAGATTAAAAAGGCATAACTATGGCATACATACTTATATTCATTACAGCGATCTTTGTTAATAACATTGTCCTGTCGCAGTTCTTGGGCATTTGTCCCTTCCTTGGTGTCAGCAAGAAAGTGGATTCCGCCCTCGGCATGGGTGCAGCCGTGGCTTTTGTGCTCACGCTTGCAACCATCGTGACCTATCTCATTCAAGTATATGTGCTCAATGCGTTCGGTCTCGAGTATTTGCAGACAATAGCCTTCATCTTGGTGATTGCAGCCCTCGTACAGATGGTCGAGATTATCCTGAAGAAGAGCGCTCCTGCCCTCTACCAGGCACTTGGCGTCTTCCTGCCGCTCATCACAACAAACTGCTGCATCCTTGGTGTCGCAATACTCGTAGCTAACGGCACTTACGCCACTCAGGGCCTCGAGCCCAACCTGCTGACCGGTGTTGTCTTTGCCATCAGCACAGCCATTGGTTTTGCTCTGGCGCTCGTCGTCTTTGCAGGCATTCGTGAGCAACTCGCCATGATGGATGTTCCTAAGGGATTGCAGGGAATGAGCATCGCTCTCATCACTGCAGGCCTTCTGGCGATGGCATTCATGGGCTTCAGCGGCGTTGATAACGGACTGAAGACACTATTCGGCTTATAACTTATAACACTCGTTTATATGAACATTCTTTTGACAGGCGGTGCTGGCTATATTGGAAGCCACACCCTCATTGAGTTAGACAAGGCAGGGCATAGTGTTGTCGTTGTTGATAACTTCTACAACTCCCAACCCGAAGCTATTCGTCGCGTAGAGCAAATCATCGGCCACAAGGTCATCTTCATTGAGGCCGACATTCGCGACCGTGCCGCAATGGACAAGGTCTTCACGGAGCACAAGATTGATGCCGTCATCAACTTCGCCGGCCTCAAGGCTGTAGGCGAGTCGGTGGCTAAGCCCCTCATGTACTACGAAACAAACATGAACGGCGTGTTCGTGCTTGTTGACGTCATGCAGCAGCACGGATGCAAGAACATCATCTTCTCCTCGAGCGCAACCGTCTATGGCGACCCTGCCATCATTCCCATCACCGAGGAATGCCCCAAGGGACAATGCACGAACCCTTATGGCTGGACAAAGTCGATGATCGAGCAAGTGCTGATGGACGTCCAGAAGGCTGATCCCGAATGGAACGTCGTATTGCTTCGCTACTTCAACCCCATCGGCGCACACGAGTCGGGCCTCATTGGCGAGAACCCAAACGGCATTCCCAACAACCTGATGCCTTACATTACGCAGACTGCTATTGGCATCCGCAAGGAACTCGGCGTCTTCGGCAACGACTACGATACACACGACGGCACAGGCGTTCGCGACTATATACACGTCGTTGACCTCGCAAACGGACATGTCTGCGCACTTAAGGCTATCCAGGAGAACAAAGGCCTCGCCATCTACAACCTTGGAACAGGCCACGGCTACTCTGTGCTCGATGTCGTCAAGGCCTTCGAGAAAGCAAACGGCCTCAAGGTGCCCTACGCCATCAAGCCGCGTCGTCCGGGAGACATCGCTACTTGCTATTGCGACCCCGCCAAGGCTAAGCGCGAACTCGGATGGGAAGCCAAGTTCGGCATCGAAGAGATGTGCCGCGACTCCTGGCGCTTCCAGAAAAACAATCCCAACGGCTACGAATAAAAACGAAGAAAGAGTTCGACCATAAATCGAACTCTTTCTTTCTGTACTCTAAAGGGCTTCTCGTGATTGATTCGATGTGTCGTTCCAATAGTCGAAGAAGTCCTGTGGTTGAGTCACACTTTCGTTTTGCCCTTCACGGAAGATGCGCTCGGTCTGCTGCCAGTCGAAGGCAGGTTGGATAATCTCAGAGAATTCCTGCTCAATAGCTTCATAGTCGTAGTCGTACTTGTCAAATCGCAAGCCATTATACCAGCCTTCGCCTGCCTTGTACTCCCAACTGTTGCGGCCATGAGCGTCAGAGAGTCCCACTTTGCGCTCCACCTCATCGATTCTCCTGCCAATGACTTCGCAGATACCTTCGGAAATGACATCCTGCAGCCTGACAAGGTTTGTATTGAAACTAACATCTATCCAGTCGTTGTAGTCCTTGATATGGATCTGCCTCAAGGTAAACTTCCAGATTTTTAGTGCCCAAAGCGGATGGTGTGCTTCTGCACATAGATCACCCAGCAAGATGCCGCGATGTGCTTTGTGCGCACAAGTTGAGGCGCAGCTGATGGCATGTACGCCTCGATTCACGATGTCTCTTAGTATCTTGACATCCATGAATTCGACACCTTTCTCAGGAGAGCATGAGCAGAGGCAGCAATGATGAAATCGCTTTCTCATAACAACATGATTTAGTGTAACAATAAGTAAAAGAACACACGGAACGTCCTCTCGCAAGGACGCTTTAAGGGCTTCGCAAGGCCCTTCTTGTTACACTTTCATGCGTATGATTTCGTCTATCCGAACATGCTGTTTCACGATTTTGCGGCTGCAAAGGTATGAAATAATATTAAAAATGAAAGCATGAATGAATGAAAAAATGAAATTATTCGTATCTTTGTGGCAGAAACAGATAAACAACTAAGATTATTATGAAAGCAATCAGTACGAATATGGCTCCGGCTGCAATTGGACCTTACAGCCAGGCTATCGAGGTCGGCAATCTTGTCTTTACTTCCGGTCAACTTCCCATCGATCCTGCTACTGGAGCATTTCCCGAAGGTGGCATCAAGGAGCAGGCCCGTCAGTCGCTGCTCAACATCCAGGCTATCCTAAAGGAGGCTGGCCTGACGATGAATAATGTGGTGAAGACGACTGTATTCATGGCCGATATGGGCGACTTTGCCGACATGAATGGCGTCTATGCTGAGTTCTTCTCGGAACCTTACCCAGCTCGCTCGGCCATAGCAGTCAAGACCTTGCCCAAAGGTGCCATGCTGGAGATTGAAGTGGTGGCAGAAAGAAGATAACGATAAAACTTGTTACTTGTATGAAAGTCCTGTTGATAAACGGAAGTCCTCGCAAGAATGGCAACACGTTTGTTGCTTTGAGCGAGGCGGCTAAACAACTCGAGAAGAATGGTATCGAGACGGAGATTGTGCAGATTGGCGTGAAACCTGTTCGAGGTTGTATCGCTTGCGGACAATGCAAGATGAAGGAGTTGGACCGTTGTGTCTTTGATGATGACATCTGCAACCGTATCTCAGAGAAGCTTGATGCTGTGGATGCCCTTATCATCGGCTCGCCTGTCTATTACGGACAGCCCAACGGCAGCGTCCTTTCGCTTATGCAACGTATGTTCTTCTCCGCAGGAAAGAAGGTGCAGAACAAGCCTGCAGCAGCCGTTTGCGTATGTCGCCGAGGCGGAGCTACCGCAGCTTTCGAGACGATGAATATGCCCTTCATGATGATGAACATGCCGGTTGTTACCTCGCAATACTGGAACATAGTTTATGGCAGGGAAGAGGGCCAGGCTTCACTCGACAAGGAAGGTTTGCAGACCATGCGAACCATGGCAGACAATATGGCTTGGCTACTGAAGAAGATTCATGCGGATGGCAGCCCCAACTACCCAGAGCGAGAGCCTTGGGAGCCAATGCACTTCATTAGATAAAGGCAGGCGAAGCTTCTACTTCAATGCTGTCAAAGCGTCAAAAGGCTGAATGTCTTTTGTGATTTAGACGCTTTGATTAAAATGGAAGGTCGTTGTAATCCTTCGGGAAGACGCCGTGAACTTCCTTGTAGGCATAGGCGTAGTAGTCTTCCGGATCGATGTCTGGGAAGCGATCACGAAAGAGAATTCGGGTGGCTTCGCGGTCGCAAAGTGGTGCCAACTTGAGGTACATGAGGAAGTTCTCCATGTCGTTCTTGCGAAGATAACAGTTCGCCAGGTATGGAACGACAAACTTACCTTCCTGCGTTCCACATATTGTCCAGACATCGTCGAGCAGATCAATAGCCACATCATTATAGCCTGCATTGCTGTAAGAGAGTGCAATATTGAAGAGTGTATCGCCCTTCTCCGGGCTTTTCTCCAAGGCTATGGTGAAGTGATCCTCGGCCAACTTGGTCTGTTTGGCTTGCAGATAGATGTCTCCCTCCGTCATGTAGCACTTCCAGAGCAACGTTTCGTCGGTATATTCCTTTGCCTTTTCCACGAGGCTTATTGCTTCGGAAGTCCTGTCCAAACGGCTCAAAGCGAAGGCTTTAAGCTGCAGAATCTGCGAGAGATCTGCTTCTCTGTCGGGCAATTTGAGTGCATACTGCTCAGCCTTATCGAGCAAAGGCAGCACTTCCTTGAAGCGTTCCTCGTTGCAGTAACACAACGCAAGCGAAAGCGTAACGCTGAGATCGTCCGGTTGCGCCTCGAGATATTTCCTGTAATGCTCTATCGCTTCGGGCATTTGACCATCATGCATGAATGCATTTGCCTTCATCAGGAGGGCATTGTTGTCTTGCGGATTGATGGCGAGAGAGTAGTCGGCAGCCTCGATTGCCTCAGCCATGTTGTCGAGAGCGACACAGGTTTCGGCCAATAGGTTCCAGGCTTCGGAGCAATAAGGCTCTTCTTCGAGAATCGCTTTGAGAAGTGTGTAAGCGCTTTCATAGTCGTCGAGCCCCATCTTTATCTCAGCCTCCATGATGGGCAAACGCGGGTGATCGGGGTAATTATCCTTGAGTTGGAGCAGCCAATCCTGTGCCAATTCCCATCTGTCGTAGTCCATAAAGATGGAGACACAATCGTAGAGATAGGTGTCGAGACTGTCCTGCATCATCGGCATTTGCTCGAGGAGGAAATCGGATGCCTTGTCTGCCTGTCCTTCTTTGATAAGCAGTTCGGCTCGGATATAGATGACTTCCTGATCGTCTTGCTCGGTGATGCCGTCGATTATGTTGCGTGCTTCGTCGAGTTTACCGTAGAACATCCGTTGCCGAGCCAGGAAGATTTGCGGATCTACGCTGTCCGGATGCATATCGATGGCAGCCTGAATGGCCTGATTAGCCTTGGCGTCCTGCTTGCCCGTCATGTAGTATTCGGCAATATCCGTCAGCTCATCCGCCTCCATATAAGGCGTTTGCCCCTCGGAGATTGCCTTTTCATAGCGATGAAGCAACCTGAGGAAATGCCGAGACTGATAGTATTGATTGCTGTCTTCCACCTCTTTATTTAACGATTTATCTATTTACTATTTGCCGATTTAACAGGCTTAGTTTCTCAACTTAACACGTTTACTTTGTCATCTTAACAGGTTTTGTCGGGTAACTTAACACGTCAAATACTTTGATTCATCATGATGCACCAATCGATTCATCATGATGAATCAACCAACTAGGCCTGTTGTGTTGAGTAACTAAACATGCTGAATGGGGCTATTTCTTTGCCCAAGTGTCCTTGAGACCTACGGTCTTGTTGAAGACGAGGTGCTCCGGAGTACTCTCGGTATCCACGTTGAAGTAGCCGATTCGCTGGAACTGGAGGTACGAGAGGGGCTTCATGGTGGCCGCATACTCCTCGATGTAACAGTCTTTGAGGACAGTGAGGCTGTCTGGGTTGATGATTTGCTTCATGGCAGTCACCGCATCACAATCCTGCGCTTCGCGAATGGCAGCGAGTTCATCGCGAGGGTTCTCCACTTTCCAAAGCCTGTCGTAGAGGCGCACTTCGGCTTTCACGGCATGCTGGCAGCTTACCCAATGCAGGGTCTTTCCCTTGATTTTTCGGTCGGCTCCAGGCATTCCGCTGCGTGTTTCGGGGTCGTATGTGCACTGGATTTCCGTAATATTTCCGTCGGCATCCTTGGTGCAACCGGTACACATTATTATATATGCGTTCTTCAGACGCACTTCTTTTCCGGGAGCGAGGCGCATGAACTTCTTCTCTGCCTCTTCCTGGAAGTCATCACGCTCAATCCAGATTTCGCGGCTGAAGGTAACCTCGTGGGTTCCGTCAGCTTCATTCTCGGGATTGTTGATGGCGGTGAGTTGCTCTGTTTGACCTTCCGGATAGTTCGTGATGACGACCTTCACGGGGTCGAGGACAGCGCTGACACGAATGGCGCGACTGTTGAGGTCCTCGCGAACGGCACTCTCCAGGAGCGCCATCTCGTTGAGGGCATCGAAGGTGGTGTAGCCTATCTTCTTAATGAAACCACGGATGCTTTCGGGACTATACCCGCGACGGCGGAAGCCGCAAATGGTCGGCATGCGTGGGTCGTCCCATCCACTCACCAAACCCTCCTTGACGAGAGCCAGCAGATTGCGTTTGCTCATGAGCGTGTAGCTGAGGTTCAGCTTGTTGAACTCCGTTTGGCGGGGGCGATTGTCCTCAATGTTGTCGGTCTCGCCTTTATACTCCTTCATCCAAGTTACAAAGAGGTCATAGAGGGGACGGTGCTCGACGAACTCGAGCGTACAGAGGCTGTGTGTCACACCCTCCAGGTAGTCGCTCTGTCCGTGGGTGAAGTCGTACATCGGATAGGCGTTCCATTTGTTGCCGGTCCGGATGTGAGGGATGTTCATGACGCGATAGAGCAACGGGTCGCGGAAGAGCATGTTGGGGTGAGCCATATCGATCTTTGCGCGAAGCACGAGTGTTCCGGGAGTTGCTTCGCCGCTGTTCATGAAGCGGAACAGTTTGAGGCTCTCTTCTGCAGGACGGTCTCGGAAAGGACTGTTGGTGCCGGGCTTCGTCGTTGTACCCTTTTGAAGAGCAATCACTTCGGCGCTTTGCTCGTCAACATAGGCACGTCCCTGCATGATGAGCCACTCGGCAAAGTCCCAAAGTTCCTGGAAGTAATCGCTCGCATAGTACACGTTATTCCACTGGAACCCCAGCCATTTAATGTCGTTCTCAATGCTCTCGATGTATTCCGTATCTTCCTTCGTCGGATTTGTATCGTCGAAGCGAAGGTTGCATTTGCCGCCATATTGCTCGGCTATGCCGAAGTCGAGGGCGATGGCCTTCGCGTGTCCGATGTGAAGATAGCCGTTTGGTTCGGGCGGGAAACGCGTCTGAATGCGTCCACCATTCTTGCCTTCCACCAAATCATTCTCTACCTTCTGTTCTATGAAATTGAGGCTCTTCTTCTCCTCAACTGTGCCTGTAGTCTCTACCATAAATGTCGAGTTTAATGTCTTATATAATGTGCAAATATACGGCAAAATTCCAAAATACTCGCAGGACAAAGGGGAAAAATGTACCTTATTATGCCTATATGCATAAAAAGTTAGGCTTTGTTTCTTGCTATTACCGTAAAAAGTATTATCTTTGCAGCGTCAATGTTGACTAAACAATCTTTTTACCTTAAATAGTTAATACCGAAAAAGGCAACCTGTCGCGAGACAAGTTGCCTTTCTTTTTGTGGAGAATCATCCCTATCGCAGTATCTTCTTTCCGCCCACAATGTTGATGCCCGTATGCATCTTGCTGAGTCTTTGACCGGCAAGGTTAACAATCGTCGAGCCTTGTTTGTGGAAGTCCTTTCCGTCAAGCGTGGTTCGGGGAGAAGTTATGCCGTCAGGATCTACATCGTTGCTTACTGGAACATCCGGCAACACAATGCTTGGCAGACGCGAATCCGCAGGCAAACGAGTGGTAAAGTAAGCGCTCAGAGCAGACACAGGCGTGTCGTCCGTGACATATTCGAAGGCTGTCCCTTCCTGATTCATGACATAACAATCCTTGACAACTGGTGAGAGTGTGTTGCCACGGAACAGATAGTGCTGCGAAGAGACGACCATCTTGTCTGTGCCAGACTTGAAGAATGATGCGTTTTGCGACCGGAAAACAACAGAATGACCAGCCATATTGGTGTCGCCCGCAATGATGTATGGTGTGCCTCCACGCAGCACAGTTGCAGGAGCGAAGATGAGTTCTCCATCACCTTGAGCTGCGAATTCGTAAATCCAGAAGTGCTTGAGCGTATCGTCGAGCGAAACGAATTCGTCATCCACAAATATAGAGTCAACCTCGAAAGGCACTGTGATAGCGTGCCAACCCGTGCCAGCCTCTGTTTCAGGGAACGTATAAGTATAGGACGCACTGTCTGCCTCGAAACTGGTTGGCAGGAAGAAGGGATTGCCGTCATACAGATTGATGTGTCTGGCGTGATTGCCACTCACCACATTATAAGCGTCGATGTTAGTCGGAAGCGCCATGCTTTCGGTAAAAGCATAGATAGCGTTGGGGTTGTCCTCGCATGGTGTGAGACGTGCAATCCTACTGCCACAATCTGCAAACAAGCCACAAAGGGAAACCCTGTTGACTGAGATTATACTGCGATATGCCAGTCCGGCAACAGAACCGTCATTCTTCCAGTAAATAACACCTTCCTTCATTTCCCACTTATGATCCCAAAGGCCACCATTGGTTAGGCTTCCTTCCTGATTGCCATACATTGCTTTGACTCGATAGTAATTACTTTCAGAAAGGTTATCAAAGTTGAACTCCACATCGGTTGTCGCACCTGCAGCTATGTCAACGTTATACGTGCGGGTAGAACTACTTGTAGCAGAGTTACTGCCAATCTTCTGTTTCCACAACTGCAGACGTATGCTTCCACGAAAGGCTTTGTTGTCATTGTTCTGGATAGTAGCCTTGCCGATAAGACGTTTGCCACAAGCGACTCCACTGACGAGGTTATGAATGTCAAACGATTTGACGGCAAGATTCGCCTTCTCTGCTTCTGCCTCCGTTATTACTTCCATAGAGCCTTGCCCCACCAAACCTTCGCCCTTATCACTAGTGCAGAACCAGAGATTGTAAGTGCCTGTCTCTTCGGGCTTGAAGAAGAAAGATACTTCTACGGTCTCGCCCTTTCGGACCGCAACCATCGATTTGCTCTTTGTGTAGGTCTTCACCTGAGTCTTGCTGGCAAAGAAATATATGACCTTGAAATACTCGTCGGCATTGTTACGGAAGACGACCTTCACTTCCTGCTCTTGTCCCACAATGCGTGTACCAGGGAAGATGATGGTGTCAATGCTGATGTCATAAACCGGATTGACGATACGCATTGTTGGAACGCCTTCCGAATCAACAATGGCTTCGATATACTGGTCGCGCAGGTTATATTTGGCTTTCCATTTGTCACTCCTTACCGGTTTGCTCGCCGGAGAGAGCTTGTAGGTTCCTTCGGGAAGTTTATTGTTGATGGCAAAGGTCTTGGCATTCGTGGTATTGTTGGCCATGCTGGAGATAGTCTGCTGACTGCCCACGAGAGACAAACTTCCGTCATCTTCCAGTTTCACGACAGCCGTATTAAAGCTGCTTTTAAGGCCCGTTAGATTTTCGAACGTAGCTTTGACAGATGTGCCACTGATGCTAATGTCTTTAATATTAAGATATGTGTCTGCCTTGATGTTGTCGGGCAAGCGAAGATTGAACACACCTCCCTGAGTCATGCTGTATCCGTCGCTGCTGCTACTTGCACCCATACCGCTCGTGTCGTGTGGATTAAGGATGCCAACGAGGAACCAACCATTGCTTCCTCCTCCCCAGCCCCAGTTGACGTGGAACAGTTCTTCTCCGTCGAAACCATCGAGCACGAATGCATGTCCACCGCCAGACGAGTGCCCGCGATAAAGCACAGGATAACCGGCTTCCAGTTCATTATAGAGCATATCGAACCATTCGTCAATGCCATAATTGGCGCGACTACCCCAAAAGGCACTATCGTCGAAACCAAAATAGTTTACAAGAGCATCACGCGACCTGGATGTGTCGGCACCAGAAGTAGCGCCATAGCCCATCTTCAAGGCCTGCCCACAATAGTACATCAGGTTGGCTACGGCCGAGTCCTGAGCATTGGCCACATGACCATCTTCCCAAGAATATGTGTCGCACATGTTCTCCCAATCAATAGGAGTGTTACGCGGAATATCCTCTGTCGTTACAGTCTTTTCCGTACCATCATCCAGTTTGTATGTTTTGGAGATTTTCGGAATGAGGCCTTTTGTCTTTTCCGGGAACTTGTAATGGTTGATGACCTGCGCCATTGCAGTCGCAGCACAACCTGTTGCAGGATAAGCAAGAGAGCCGTTGCCTTTGTAGTACTTGGGGCAGGTAATGTTATAGGGGTTACCTTGATTCCAGCGTGAACTCATTAGCTCGGGGATGCTATGCTTCGTGCCACGAATCTTGTTGCGTTTCTTGAGAAGGGGTGAATCTGGCTGAATGTTATTGTCGATGATGTACTTGATTTCGTCGGCATAGAATTGCAACCACGAGCGCATGTTTTCGGGGATGTTATCGGGGTCGAACGAACCTTGCTCCACGTATCCGAGGATGGGCTCTGTGCGGTCATCACCTGAAATGATCACATAGCCTTCGTCATTTCCGGCATTGAAAACATAGTAGTAGGCATCATCCGAGGCTTGCGCGGCGCCTTTTCTTGTGGATTTAAAGGAAGGCTGAGCTGACTGGATGCTTTTGCCTTTTGCCAGCATGTAGTTCTGTGCAGTGTATAGCGCAACTCGTTTCCCAACAGGTTCTGCATTGACCATCATGATACAGCAGAATGTCAGGAAAGATAAAGACAACCTTTTCATTTAAAGATAATTGTTGTTAGTTTTAGTTCTGAGGAGATACAAACTGCGCTTGGCCTTGTTCCAGGTCAGGGAAATTCAGCCAAGCGCAGTTTGTTAAGCTACTTGATTATAATCTTCTTTCCGTTTACAATATTGATGCCCTTTTGTGTCTTGTTCAAGCGTTGACCGGCAAGATTATAGATTGCCTGACCCTTTATCAGGGAATTAGAGATGGAATTGATTCCCGTTGGGTCATCATAGGGACGGAGAATTACTTCCTCCTCTCCTTCTTCTACAGGCAGTTCGAAGTATCCTCGGAAACCACCTAAGCCAGCCTCTTCGTCGTATATTATAATCGAACCGTCGGTGTTCAGGACATAGAAGTTAATCACCTCTGCTCTTGTCACTATTTCTGTGAAGGGGAAGTATGTGCCGTGGAAATAAGCACCGTTCACGAATATGTATCCAGCGCTGGTGTTGCTTGCGTCAATCTGGATGTCTGTCAAGACGATATCCTCTGTGATGGCGTTGGGGAGATAGATGATGTAGGGCTGACCAGCTTCGAGTTTATCGGTAATCAGGAAGTCAAGTTCTCCCTGAACGAAGCCAAGGAATGAATATGCTTTGGAGCCTTCTCCAAAGATGGTTTCTACGTCACTGATTTCGAAGGGCAGACAGATGGTGTTCCATCCGGCTTCGAATGCGCGCTTCAGAGTAATCTGGTCGTATTTGCCTGCAACGATTTCATTAGTGGCCATCTCGTCGAGGGTTGTCACATGCATTTGCACTACTGGAACGTCGGGCAGGACGATGCTTTCTGGCTGCAATTCTTCAGGCAGATTCGTGGAGAAGTAAGAAGATTGGGCATTGAGAGTTTTTGTTGTAGTAACATACTCAAAGGCAGTTCCCTCTTCGTTCAGCATGTAACAATCTTTAAGTTTGGGGGCAAACGTTGTACCATGGAACTGATAATCTGGCGAAGTGACTACCATCTTGTCAGAACCAGTCTTGAAGAACGGAACGTCGAGCGAGCGGAAGACGATAGAACGTCCTGCCATCGTGGAGTCAGCTGCAATGATGTACGGTGTGGCTCCTCTCAACACTTTGGCTGGTGCGAAGATTACTTCACCATTATCGCCTTCGGCTGTGAACTCGTATATCCAAAAGTGCTTAAGTGTATCGTCGAGCGAGACGTATTCGTCATCCACATAGATAGAGTCCACTTCGAAGGGCATTGTAATGGCGTGCCATCCTGTTCCCTTCTCTGTTTCGGGGAAGGTATAGGTGTAGGAAGCGGTGTCGGCATCAAAGGATACTGGAACATAGTATGGTTTGCTGTTTATGAGGCAGATGTGGTCGGCGTGTTTGCCTTTCACAACGTTTGTAGTATCCAGATTAGCTGGCGTTTCTTTTCCTTCTCCAAATGCATAAATTACGTTGGGATTGTTCCTGCTTGGCGTCAAGCGCGAGATCTTTCCTGTGCAATTTGCATAGACGCCACTTGCAGTGGCGGTTGCGAAGGAGATGGTGCTCTTATAGGCCATAGCTGCAATGGTGCCATCGTACTTCCAGTAGCATAGTCCATCTTTCACCATCCAGCCATGATCCCATACTCCGCCACTACCCAGACTACCATCTTGGTTGACGTAATAGACGGCAACGAAATACTTGTTGTCTGGAGCAAGGTTGTCAAAGGTGAAATCCACAGTGGCTACCTTGCCGGCAAGCACATCAATGTTGTGTGTCTGGCTTGAGCCACTATATGCCGAACCGCTGCCGCCGTACTGTGTCCAAATCTGGAGACGTACGCCGCCGTTGTATGGGACTTTCGCATTATTCCTGATGGAGACTTTTCCGACCAGTCGGTTGCCATAGGCTATGCTGCTGACCAAATTGGTTACAGTCATGGAACTGACTGAGAGGTTGGCTTTGACAGCTTGTGCTTCCTCGATGATTTCCACTGTGCCTTGACCGACCACTCCACTTCCGTTGTTGCTCGTGCAGAACCAAAGGTTGTAGGTGCCAGTCTCTTCGGGTTTGAAGAAATAGGAGACATCTACCGTCTCGCCTTTTCTTACGGCTACAGGAGCGCGATGCTCTGTATAAATCTTGTCTTGTGTTTTGCTTGCAAAGAAGTGAATTTCTCTGAAATATTCGTTGCCATTGTTGCGGTAGGTTACTTTCACTTCCTGCTCTTTTCCGACAATGCGAGTGCCCGGGAAGACGATAGTATCTATGCTAATATCGTTACCGTTATTGATATCGACAGGCGTTAACGTAACGTTGCCCTCGCTATCTACAACGGCTTCAATGTAGTGGTTGTATAGGTTGTACTTGGGTCGCCATTCCGTGTTCCTTGTAGCTTTGCTGGCTGGCGAGAGTTTGTAGGTGCCTTCTGGGAGTTTACCTTTGATGGCAAAAGTCTTGGTTTGCGTAGTGTTGTTGGCCATTCCAGAGATGGTCTGCTGACTACCAACGAGTGAGTAAGTGCCGTCGTCTTCCATTCTGACAATACCCGTATGGAAACTACCCGAGGCTCCAGTTCTGTTCTCGAAGGTTGCCTTGATGGAAGTGCCTGTTGCTGTAACGTCTTTTATGAAAAGATATGTGTCGGCACTATTGTTGTCGGGCAGGCGAAGGTTGAAGAGTGCATACTGTCCCATGCTGTAACCATCGCTACTGCTACTTGCACCGATACCGCTATTGTCGCCCGGATTGAGAATTCCGACGAGGAACCAGCCGTTGCTGCCGCCTCCCCAGCCCCAGTTCACGTGGAAGAGGTTGTCGCCATCGAAGCCATCGAGCACGAACGCATGTCCGCCGCCAGACGAGAACCCGGCGAAGCAGACGGGATAGCCCTCCGAAATGTCCTTATAGCACATATCGAACCAATCGTCTATGCTGTAGTCGCTGCGATTGCCTCTGTAGGCACTATTGTCGTAACCGAAATACTTGATGAAGACCTCAGCGTTGAAGTTCGCGCCGGAGGATGGACCGTAGTGCATGTTTACTGCTTGTCCGCAGTAGTGCATCAGGTTGGCAACGGCCGAGTCGTGCACATTGGCTACTTGACCATCTTTCCAGGAATATGTGTCGAACATGTTATCCCAGTCAATTGGTGTGTTGCGTGGAATAGCCTTTTGCGTGGTGGTTTTCTTCGATCCGTCTTTTTCTGACGTATAGGTTATGCTGTAAGCGGGGATAATGGCCTTCGTCTTGTCAGGATACCTGTAGTAGGCCATAGTCTGAGCCATTGCCGTGGCTGTACAGCCTGTCGCGGGGCCGTTTCTCAGTGGAAGAGAGGTATTTTCATTCTTGTCTTTCTCCAGATAATAGTCAGGACAGGTGAGGTTGTATGGCCTTCCCTGGTTCCATCTAGTAGTAAGCAGTTCAGGCACGCTGTGCTTGGTGCCGCGCACTTTGTTGCGTTTCTTGATGCGAGGATCGCCTTGCTGGATGTTGTTCTCTACGATGTACTTGATTTCATCGCTATATCCTTGCAGCCACGAACGCATATTCTCGGGGATATTCTCGGGGTCGAACGAACCATGGTCCACGTATCCGAGGATGGGTTCTGTGCGGTCATCACCAGACACAATGACATAGCCACCGTCGTTTCCGGCATTGAAAACGTAGTAGTAGGCATCATCCGAGGTTTGCGCAGCGCCTTTTCTCGTGGATTTGAAGGAGGGCTGAGCAGACTGGATGGTTTTGCCTTTCGCAAGCATGTAGTTCTGGGCAGTGTAGAGCGCCGATTGTTTGCCGACTGGTTCTGCCGTCATCATGATGGTGGAACAGAGCATCAGGATGGATAGGGTAAATCTTTTCATGTTTTTATGAATGTTATAAGTTGTAGTTTTATTCTTGTCGCTTTATAATTGCTCCCATATTATGGCAATTTCGTCACAAAGATAGTTTTTTTGAGGATTCGAACCAAAAAAATTCAAATTTATTTGCGATAATGTACCATAAGCGGCAAAGTTAACCTCTTCGCAAGGCTAAAAAAGTGCAATCGCAAAACAAGAAAGCACACGCGCGCCAATAGAATTATAATTTATAAATTGAAAATAGAAAATTGAAAGCGGAAAAAGGTTAAAGATTAAAGGTTCTTTGATGCTTTAGCACAAAGGCGCGCTTTTTATGCGCGGAAAAAGGTTAAAGGTTAAAGACAAATCCGTGTCTCAAACTAGTCAGAGTCAGTGAAAGTTCATGTCAACCTCTAGTACTTCTCATAAAGACCTCTATTCTATCTATATAGCTGCTCACGGGGAGCTCCTATGTTCCTCCTATTGTTGTCCGCTATAAGTTCGGTACTTGTTCGGTACATGTCCGCTTTTCTACCGGACATATACCGGACATATACCGGACAAGTACCGGACAAGTACCGGACAAGTACCGGGCATGTATAGGAGATATTACCTTGCCGTTTGCTTGTTCCATTGGAGGTCTTTACTTGGTATTATAGAGATCTTTTCTTGATATTATGAAGTGTTGGCAACATCGACGTGTGGATTTGATGAAATCCTCGTGTGGATTTGATGAAGTTCACTAGAGGGTTTAGGAACAACCTTTTTCAGATGCTCATCCACACAAGAACAACATAGACGAGGTTGACAACACCTGCCTGAAGCAGGCAGAGGTTGTACTGGGCTCCTTTTGCTCGCAAAACATTGAGATACAGAACAATGGCTGGGATGATAATACCAACAGCCCAGTTCAGTCCAAAGGCTAGCCAAGCGAACAGAGGCATGAGGGCTACTACGACTCCTAAGAGTACAAGTGCCCACGTCTTCCCCACCCTGACGGGAATGGTGCGCTTGCCAACCAAGCGGTCGTCATCCACATCGCGAATGTTGTTGATGGCCAGTACACACATCGAGATAAGTCCGCATACTGCTCCTGCATAGATGGGTGTCAAAAGGCTGAAGTCGAAAGGCTGCTCTGCTGACTGGAATTGCAGCCAGACCGTTCCCCAAGAGGCGATAACGCCATAGTAGAGGAACACAAAGATATCAGCAATGCCGAGGTAGGAAAGCGAATAAGGTGTGGCAGTATAGAGCCAGGCAAACAGGATGGCTGTAATGCCGATGAGCACGATTACCCAGCCACCGATGTAGCAGAGAACTGCTCCAAGAATCAGGGCTATCGAAAGGGTAACGAGGCAAGCGGTAAGCATCTCACGTTCGCTGACCAATCCCTCTGCCAATGCACGTTTGAATCCTACCCTGCCCTGCTTGTCTGTACCGCGCTTGTAGTCGTAGTAATCATTTATGAGATTGCTGAGGATTTGCAAAGCTAGGGCGCAAAGGACGGACAGCATAGCCGTCAACTGCATGCAGGGACGGGATTGCGGAATAAGTGTTTGGGCAACCATCAGACCGACCAAAACCGGACAAAGAGACGCGAAAAGAGTTTGCGGACGAATAATGCGAAGCCAAAGGACAATCTGTTTCATAAGGAATAAGGACTTTTCTATTGCAAATTTACGAAATAATTCTTCACTCATCATACCTCTTTCCTCTTTTTTTTGTAATTTTGCGAGAGAAATAACATATTCTGCATGAAAGAGATTGAAGTCGTTGCTGCCATTATCCGCAAGGGAGACTGCATCTTCGCCACTCAAAGAGGCTATGGCGAATGGAAAGACTGGTGGGAGTTCCCTGGAGGAAAGATGGAGGCTGGCGAGACTCGAGAAGAAGCATTACGGCGCGAGATTCGCGAGGAGTTGTCGGCAGAAATCTCGGTGGACGACTTCCTCTGTACCGTGGAATACGACTATCCGAAGTTCAGGCTCAGGATGCATTGCTTCCTTTGCTCGCTGCTTTCGGATGGACTGAGCCTCAATGAGCACGAAGCGGCAAAGTGGCTCCAGAAGGACGAAATGGACAGCGTGAAATGGCTTCCTGCCGACCTAAAAGTGCTGGAAGAGTTAAGAAAAAAGCTTTAGAAACCATAAACCTATATATTATGAAGAAGATTGCATTAATGATTGTAGCACTCCTGACGATTTGCCTGAGTGCAAGTTCACAGACGAAGAGACAAAAGGAAAGCAAGGGCATGAATGTTCTGGTGGCATACTTCTCGGCAACTGGTACAACGAAGGCTGCTGCCCAACAACTTGCTGAGGTGACGAAGGCGACCTTGCACGAAATTAAGCCCGAACAACCTTATACTGATGCCGATCTCGATTGGCGCAACAAGCAAAGTCGCTCTTCTGTGGAGATGAAGGACAAAAGCTCGCGTCCTGCCATCACCGGCAAGCTCAAAGACATAAAGAAATACGATGTCATCTACGTGGGCTTCCCCATCTGGTGGAACACCTGCCCCACCATCATCAACACCTTCATGGAGGCTTACGACTTCAAGGGCAAGACCATCATTCCTTTCGCAACATCTGGCGGCAGCAGCATCAAGCAGTCTTGTGAAGACTTGAAAAACGCCTATCCTAACCTCAATTGGAAGGAAGGCAAGTTGCTGAACCGCGCTTCGAAGAAAGACATCGAGAATTGGGTGAAAGGTTTGTAGAGCCAAGTACAGAGATGACGCAAAAGTCTATAAGTCAAGACCTTCTGCAATATGTCGAGGCAAAAATCCTGCCTCGATATGATGCTTTCGATAAGGCTCATCAGCAGGATCATGCCCGAATGGTCATACGCCAGAGCATGGACTTAGCCGAACGTATGCATGTGGACATCAACATGGTTTATGCCATTGCTGCCTATCATGACACGGGACTCTGCGAGGGTCGGGAGCATCATCACGAAGCCTCTGCCAGAATCATACGAGCAGATCAGAACCTGCGTCGCTGGTTCTCGGAGGAGCAGATTGCCGTAATGGCTGATGCCGCGGAAGACCATCGCGCCTCTGCCGGTCACGAGCCTCGAACCATTTATGGTCGCATCGTGGCTGAAGCAGACCGATACATCGACCCGCAGAACATCATCGAACGGACTGTTCAATTCGGTTTGGACCACTATCCGGAGTTGAAACGCGAGGAACATTTCAAGCGAATGGTGGCTCATCTAAAGGAGAAATATGGTCGCGGAGGCTACCTGAAACTGTGGTTCGACGACTCGCCAAATGCCATTCGACTGGAAGAGTTACGCAAGATGATAGATGACGAAGCCTTACTTCGCCAATTGTTTGATAAATATCTGAATAACAAATAGATTATGAAATCACTAAGAGAACTATATCGCATCGGTCTTGGGCCTTCAAGCAGCCATACAATGGGACCACAGGCTGCTGCCATCGAGTACCTCGAGAAGCATCCGGAAGCAACGGCTTTCGACGTCACACTCTATGGCTCGCTTGCCGCAACGGGCAAAGGTCACATGACGGATGTCGCCATCCTTCGCGTCCTTGAGCCTCAAGGAGAGGTCACCATTCATTGGGAACCCTCGGTCTTCCTGCCCTTCCACCCAAACGGGATGAAGTTTGCAGTACGCCAGCCTGACGGTTCTCTCGTGGACGAATGGACGGTTTATAGTGTCGGCGGAGGTGCTCTTTCTGAAGGTGAAGAGCAAGATATGTCGGCAAACGACGACGCCCCACTCTATCCGCTCACTACGATGAAAGCCATCATGGCATGGTGTCAAGAGACTGGACATGCCTTCTGGGAGTACGTGGAGCAATGCGAGGGACAAGAGATTTGGGACTATCTGCGAGAGGTATGGCGAGTTATGCAAGATGCTGTGGAGCGCGGAATTGACCACGAAGGCGTCCTCCCCGGTCCGCTTGGGTTGCAACGGAAGGCTCCCATTTATTATACGAAAGCGAAGGGCTATAAAGCCAACCTGCAGAGTTCGGGACTGGTCTATGCCTATGCCCTTGCCGTAAGCGAGGAGAATGCTTCCGGAGGACTCATCGTGACGGCTCCGACATGCGGCTCTTGCGGTGTACTTCCCGCAGTCCTCTATCACCTGGGACACAACCATTTATTCTCCGAAGAGCGCATACTTCACGCCCTCGCCACAGCTGGATTGATAGGCAATCTTGTCAAACACAACGCCAGCATATCCGGTGCCGACGTAGGCTGCCAGGGAGAAGTGGGCGTTGCCAGTGCCATGGCATCTGCAGCGGCCTGCCAACTTTTTGGCGGTAGCGTGGCTCAAATAGAATATGCGGCTGAAATGGGACTTGAGCATCACCTCGGCATGACATGCGATCCCGTATGTGGTTTGGTGCAAATCCCTTGCATCGAACGCAACGCATTTGCCGCCGCTCGTGCCCTCGACGCAAACTTCTACGCCTCGCTTTCCGATGGACAGCACAGGGTAAGCTTCGACCGCGTGGTTCGTGTCATGAAACAAACAGGAAAAGACTTGCCATCGCTCTACAAAGAAACCTCCGAAGGCGGTTTGGCAAAACTCAGCGAAGAATAACTCTAATGTTTACTAATATGCATATAACAACAAGATTCATTTGTCTGCTCTGTCTTTGTCTTTGCTGCATAGACGGCAAAGCCCTGACTAAAAACCTGCCAAAAGAAATGCCGAAGAAAGTGGCTGCGATAAAACGAGCTAAACCTCAAAGCACACTTAATTCGGCTATGGAGAAATACATTCAAGCTGCTGCAGACCAAAAACTTAACATCCATAGCGTAATGATATTACAGCATGGGAAAGTGCTTTACGAGAAATGGCTGAACGGCGGCGAAGCCGAGAAGCCACACATCCTGAACAGCGTTAGCAAGACATTCACCTCGGCTGCTGTGGGGCTTGCTATCGGCGAAGGACTGCTCTCGCTCGACGACAAACTGGTCTCCTTCTTCCCCGATGACCTGCCTGCCCTTCCTTCGGAGAACCTGAAGAAGGTAACTATTCGCGACCTGCTGACCATGAATTGTGGACACGATTCCGAGCCTCGAAGGAAAGATGATGATACTTGGGTCAAGACCTTCCTCTCATGGCCTGTAGAACATGAGCCAGGCACATATTTCTGCTACAATAGCATGGGCACATACATGCTCTCAGCTATCATGCAAAAGGTTACAGGACAGAAAGTTGTGGACTATCTGCAGTCACGCCTCTTTGACCCTCTCGACATTGAGAAGCCTCGTTGGGAGGAGAGTCCGCAAGGCATCAATTGTGGAGGTTGGGGACTATATCTAAAGACGGAAGATTTGGCGAAGATGGGACAGCTCTTGCTGCAAAAAGGCAAATGGAAAGGCAAACAGGTGCTGCCAAAAGACTACGCCATCGAGATGACACGCAAGCAAGTGCCCTGCCAACCTTCTTGGGTCAGGGCGGATAAGGTGAACGAGAGCGGGCTGACGCTCGAGAATAGTGATTGGGTGCAAGGTTACGGCTACCAGATGTGGCGTTGCCGCCATAATGCTTTCCGTGCTGATGGAGCTGGCGGGCAATACATCATCATCATTCCAGAGAAAGATGCTGTAGTCGTCAACACAGCCCAACTGAACGACATGCAAGCTGAGCAAAACCTCATATGGGATTACATCCTGCCAGCCTTGAAGTAACATTGAACAACCAATTAAATAAAGAAACATAAAACTATGGAAAACAAAACATTAAAGGCTATCTTTATTAACGGCAGCCCACGAAAGAAGTGGAACACATTCAAAGCATTGGAGAGTGCCATGAAGGGTGCTCAGGACGCTGGAGCAGAATGCGAGCTGGTGAACCTCTACGACATTGATTTCAAGGGCTGCAAGAGTTGTTTTGCCTGCAAAATCAAGAACTCGAAAACGAATGGCGTTTGCGCCTTGAAAGATGACCTTCGCCCCATCCTTGAGCGTTGCCGCGAAGCCGACGTCATTGTGCTTGGTTCGCCCGTTTATTACAGCTATCCGACAGGTGAGATTCGCTCGTTCATGGAGCGACTGATGTTCCCAATCGGCACCTATCTCTACGAGAACGGCAAGCATATTACCCTTCGCAGCAAAGTGATTCCAACTGCCATGATTTTTACGATGAACTGCCCCAGAGATTACATGAAAGAAATCGGCTATCCACCTATTTTAGAGGAAAACACGAAGGTGATGGCAGACATTTACGGATACTCTGAGACGCTTTACGTCTGCAATACCTATCAGTTCAACGACTATTCGCGCTACGACTTTAACCTCTTTTCGGAAGAAGAGAAGCGGCGCTATCGTGACGAGCATTTCGAGACCGACCTCAAGAATGCCTACGAATTGGGAAAAAGATTGGTTCAGAAGTGCCGAGAGGCAGAATAAAGAGACAGGAAAAGATTTGTGAGCTTTGTCAAAAGACGGGGCTCACTATTTTTATGAGTTCACTCATATCACCGATGATATAATCTGCGCCAGCCTCTTCCAGTTCTGCCCTCGTTCCGTTGCCCCAGGTCACGCCACAAGTCTTGGTGCCTGCATTTGCTCCCATCAGGATATCGACTGCCATATCGCCAACAACAAGTGTCTTATCTTTAGAGAATTGCATAGCGGATAGCGTCTTAAGAACCGGTTCTGGATTGGGTTTTGCATTCACCACATCGTCGGCTCCAATCAGGAGCGAGATACAGCCCGAAATGCCCAAATCTTTCGTGAGCCCAGACAAGGAGGCATGCGAACGCGAGGAGGCAATTGTGAGCACGAATCCTTGCATCTTGAGAGCTTTCAATGTTTCTGCGACACGAGGAAACAACTGGGGTTTGATGGCACGAAGGTTCTCGTCGAAAAGTCTTCTATAAGTCTCAGCACAAAGTTGAATCCGGTCAGGCTGGAGGTCAGGAAAGAGCGTCTCGAAACAGCCTGCCAGCGGGAGCCCGATGGTGGAAGCACATTGCTGCTCGCTACGGCAAGGCAGCCCCATTTCGGAGATGGTCATCTGCATCGTGGTGACGATGTTCCGACGGGTATCGCCCAATGTTCCATCGAAATCGAATATAATCAGTTTTGTGCTCATGAATCGTCTTGTGTAACTACTGTTCTTTAATGCCAAATTGCATCCAAGAAGTCGAGGTAGCATTGCCAGTCGTAGGGCGTGACATCGTGTTTTCCTGCACGAATATGGTAGCCCACATCATAATGTTGTGGCAGATGAACTGCCGGCTGTTCAATGTTCGGAAGCCCTTGCATGCCATAAAGCCGATAGACCGGTCCAGCATAATAGAGGCTTAGGTACTCTCCCTTTGGATCTGCCCAGCTATCATCCTCTGCGCTAGCAACATAAGCGTGGCGAGGAGCAATCAACGCCAACAGTTCGTGCTGGTCGAAAGGCAACGAGGCCTCGTTTTCGGAATACCGATTGAAGGCAGGACAGAACCAATGCGGAAAGTTAGCCGTGATGCGACCCACGTTCTCGCCGAAGACGCGTTTCGAGAGGGCTGCTCCGCCACAACCCGAATCATTCGATAGGACTGCTTTAAAGCGTTTGTCCTGTACACCAGCCCAAACCGCCGTCTTGCCCAATCGCGAATGCCCCAATACTGCCATCCGGTTCTTGTCAATCCGCCTTTCTTTCTGCAGATAGTCTGCAATCCGGCTATAGCCCCAAGCCCAGATGCCAATCGCTCCCCATTCGTTCTGCTTGCGATTCGCCACATCATAATCGGGAAGGAGCGATGGAATGCCCAGCGCCATCAAATCCGGAGAATCGGGACAGATATCGTGGTAGTTCATCGTAGCTACTGCATAGCCTCGCTTGAGCGCCAATTCATAAGACCAACGACTCGACTGCTCTCCTCGAACCCATGCCTCCGAACCCAGACGCTTCACCACCTCCTTCGAGGGAGAGGGAATGACATTTGGCTCCATCGTGGTCGTCTGATTGCCATGGAAATTGTAGCTCACAATCACAGGTACACGTCCCTTAGACGCATTAGGGATGTAAAGAAGCAGCAAGGCATTGAGCGACTTTCCGTTCTTGCCCGTGAAGGTGAAGCGAACTTGTTTCTGCGTAGCTAAACCGCCCATCGCATCAGGGTTCAAAGCAATCACCTCATGCTTCACCTTGATGCCAGTTCGCCGAGGCGTCACGCCATATTCCTGTTCGCCAAACATCTGCAGCAACTCGGGTCTGCGCAAGCTCTCCCATTGCCTTGCAGTCTCGATTTGCAGCCCGTTCTCGCACCTTAAAGGGTCGGGCAGTTCAAAAGCCGGTACCTTGCTCTCGTCGTAATTGACAGGAGCATTCCTGTTCTGTGCCGCAATTAGGGCAGCTGTCAAAAGTGCCAACAAAAATGTCCCAAAGCGTTTCATCATGTTATTATTTCGGTCAACATCGTCTGATTCGTGTTCACTTCCGGTGCAAAGTTACAACATTAAATTGACAATTAAAAATTGGCAACTAAAATAATATAGCTGTTGGCACAAAAGGAGTTTTCTCCTATGAATAACAGTCTAAAAATGGTTTTGGACGGCCGCTCGCACAGATAAGGTCGAGTGCCCTCATATATTGGGGCGGCCGCCCCAATATATGAGGGCGGGCGGAACAGAACGGAATCGACAGCACATTTAAACCTTTTTCTCTGCACATTCCTCCCTTTTTCTCTGCATCATCTATCTGTTTTCACAGCACCTTCTATCTAATCTCTCAGCACAAGTCACCCCGCATCTGCCATTCCTAGTCTGATTAATCCCAGTCATTTTCATCACTTTCAACATTTGAATCATTGACACAAATAAGGATTTTCTTCCAAGTACCTCTCTTTTCTTGTGCAGCAAGACTTAGAAGCTCTTAGTGTTAATTATTCTTAAAGAATTGACTAAATTTGCTTATAATCTATACAATTATAATACTTTTGTATTAAATAATACGTTTTAAACTACACAATTATGAGAAAGTTTTTCCTTTTCCTATTCTTTCTTCCTATAGTTGCTCTGATATGCGCACAAGAGCCGGGTGGCAATATTGTCATCGAGAAAGACAATGTGTGGATTCGTGTCCCTGCAAACGAGAAAAGCCAAGTGATGCTTGCAGTCCAGGCCTTGCAGAAGGACTTCAAGAAAGTGATGAACTTCACCCCTGCCATCGTGCAAAGTGGCGTAACGGGGACGGGCGTGAGAATCGTTGTCGTGAACGACGAGAACCCCGACGGCAAGGCACTTATTGAGAATCCTCGCGACTTGGACGACTTTGAAAGTCACCGCGTTTATGTGGACCAACCATCGGGCAGCATTGTCCTGCACGGTAAAGACATGAGAGGCACCATCTACGCCATCTACAGCTTTAGTGAAAGGATTTTGGGCGTTCCACCACTTTGGTACTGGTGCAGCTGGCAGCCGGAAGTGAAGCAGTCCGTTCAGTTGCCCGCCAACTACGACTACTTCTGTCCCTCGCCGCAGGTGCGCTATCGTGCATGGTTTCCCAACGACCAGGACTTGTTCATCCCTTGGCGGCGGAAATCGACCGACAACAACGAGCGTTGGCTGGAGACGATGCTTCGCCTCAAACTCAATACCGTGGAATATACGGCTACCTGCACAAACAACGGAACGCTGAACAACGAGGCGCTCCTTTACAAGAAATACGGATTGGTGCTGACCTCGCACCACATGGTTGCCCTCAACAACTCTTTCTCCAATTGGGACAGCTATTGGAAGAATGTGCGTAAGGTTAATCCCCCAACGCTTTCTGTCAACGACCTGACCTCGCTGAAGGAGTTCTGGCAGTACAGCATCGACTGCGTGATGAACAGCGACGTGGAGAACCTGTGGCAAGTGGCATTTAGAGGCAAGACCGACCAGCCCTTCTGGGAGATATTCTCCGACGCTCCGACCTCAGAATCAGAGCGCGGACGCATCATCAGCCAAATGGTCAAGATTCAATACGACATGATTTGCGAATCGACAGGCGACCCCAATCCCTTCGTCCGCATGACCTTCTACGACGAGATTTCCTCGCTCCTGGCAAAGGGCTACATCACGCCACCCGTAGCCACCAATATGCTCTGGACCTTTGTGGCAGGACGCCGCGACCACTATCCCTTCGACGACCTCGTCAACTGGCAGAACACCAACAATGTCCAGTTGGGTTACTACATGAACCTGCAGTTCTACTCGACAGGCGCTCACTTGGCTCCAGCCGAGGGGCCGTGGAAGATGGAGGACAACTATCGCTACGTGCAAAGCAAAGGCAAGCAGACCTTCAGCGTGGTGAATGCCGGTAACGTGCGCGAGTTCCTTATGGAAATGGCTGCCAACGCCGCCATGATGTGGAACTCCGAGACATACGACACCGATGCCTTCCTGCTTTCTTACTGCAAGCAGTACTTCGGCGAAGAACATGCTCAAGAAATTGCCGACCTTTACCACGATTACTACTATTCCTACTGGTGCCAGAAGAAGAGCGATTTCCCCGGAGGCTTCGACCGCCAGTACATCTTCCAAGACCTGCGCCATGAGCGTGCCATCAAGCAAATCAACGACAAGTGGAACAGCTATACGCCAAATCCCCTTACAGACATTGGCTACGAGTCGATACCCGGTCGTTCCTTCCGCATTGAGGGTTCGAATCAAGTGGACAGCATCATAGCAGGAACAGCTCGCGAGATGGTAGCCTTTGCAGACGTGGCAAGCCGTTGCGACGCTATCATTAACCAGATACCCGCAGCTCAGCGCACGTTCTTCTACGACAACCTCTCGGCCTACGCGCACTATATGTCGCATGTCAGCGCCTGCCTGCACTACTTTGCGCTCGCTTATAAGAGCAAGACCAACCGCTACGACAATCTCGAACTCTCTTTGGCCGAGATGAAGGCTGCCAAGAAAGCTCTTACCGACTCGCAGCACGACATCTTCTCCACCTGGTATGCCAGCGACGACAAGTTCGCCATGGATGCCAAGATACAGATGATTCAGCAACGGCTCGACGAGACGCCCCCTTTTACCATTGAGGCAGGCAAGGCCTATACCATCGCCTGCCGCAACGACAACAACCTCTTTGTGCAGGACAACGGCTCGGACATCCTGCAACTGGGAGCCATGAGCGACAACGCTTGCTGGGAGTTCGTCTCAACGGGAAAGCCCAATTGCTTCTACGTCAAGAACCTGAAGACGGGACGATATGCCCAGGCTTGTTCCGCCACAACCGAGGTCAGCATCACCATGGGCGAGACACCTGTGGAATACGCTATCGTAGATTGCTCGGAGCAGGAAGGCAGCCATTGCTTCGGCTTCACTTCCACCAACATGTCCGTCACAGACTTCACAGCAGGAAGCATCGGATGGAACTGGAAGGGCGACAATACCGTGCAGACCTATGCCGCCGTAGCCGGCACGAACCATCGCTCTTTCTGGAAACTCAACGAGACCACCTATACCGACCCTAATCAGCAAGAAGACGAGGACTTGACCGCGCTCATCTCCAACAATGACTTCGAAGAAACAACTGGTATGATTGTGGACGGAACTAACTTCCGCGGCATTCCTACAGGCTGGCACGGCTGGGGCATGAAGGGAACACAGGAATATACCCAGGAGCCAGGCGTCAACAACACAACCTTGCTCCCCAAAGCTTCCTACGGCTCGAACGGAGGTTGCAGCAGTTCGAGGCATGGAGAGAAGAGCTATTGGGTGAACTGCACGCCCATGCCCGATGACTTCAAACTTTACCAGACCATCAGCCTTCCGGCAGGCACCTATCGCATCCAATGCCTGCTGGCACCCATGAGCACGGGCGATGACTTCCTCACCAACCTGCGCCTCTTTGCCGGCGACAACGCATGCTATTTCGGCTCTTCCGACAAATACGGCGCCAACCTCGGACCTGAGACAAACCGCACCTTCATGGGCTATACCGCAACATTGGATGGCAGCGACCCCGTCATGAGGGAAATGACGATGGAGTTCACACTCGATGCAGATACTGAGATTCAAGTGGGCATCCGCACCAGCAACATGTTGAAGTCCGGCAGTCGCGCCACTTCCAATCAGGGACGTTTCCGCACAGACTATTTCCGCCTTTATGCCATAGCCGAGATGCATGTCCACGACTATACCCACAACGGCATCTGCACTTGCGACGGACCAGAACGCTTCGAGACACCCGAGAAGTCAGGCTCCTACTATCTTCTCGACAATGCCGGCAAGGTGGAATGGTTCTCGAACCAAGTGGCAGCTAATGGCGGCTCGACAGCCTACTATGCCCGTCTGACTGCAGATATCGACTTCGAACGCGAGGTGAACCTGCATCTGCCCATCGGCAAGACAAAGGGAAACAAGTTCAAGGGCGTCTTCGACGGACAGGGACACCGCATCAGGAACATGGTCATCTATCGTCCTGCCGACGAGGCACAAGGCTTCTTCGGCTACCTTCAGGGCAATTCTTCCTGCACGGTCAAGAACCTCATCATCGACAAGAGCTGTTCCGTCATAGCGTTCACGAAAGCAGCCGGACTGGCCGGTTCGTGCCAGAACACAGGTGCTACCATCACCATCGAGAACTGCGTGAACGAAGCCGACGTCACCGTATCAGGGCAAGATGCAGCAGGCATCATCGGCGGACAGAACGACACGAACCCTCGCTTCATCATCCGCAACTGCGTCAACACCGGCAACATTACTTCCACACATGCCAGCCCATATGCCGGAGGACTTTGCTGCTATCTGGGGAACAACGAGAACACCATCGAGAACTTCATCAACCTGGGAACCGTGACGGGTCACCTCGGAGGCAACATTGGCCGAATGATGGGAAGTATAAAGGGCATCATAGACCTCTCGGATACGGAGGACAAGACTCAAGGCATCGTGGAAGGGCTCACCTCCGATAACATCGCAAGCGGCGTGCTGACGTATTACGCAAATAAAGAGGCAGGCAAAGAGGTCTTCTTCCAGACACTCGGCGAAGACAACTATCCGCTTCCTTTCAACACCAGCAAGTCTGTCAAGCAGATTGCCATCACAGATACCGGGTACGCCACTTATGTAGCTGAAGGCAATGTACAATTTCCATCTACAATACAGGCTTTTACAATCGTTTCTGTAAATGACGACTATGCCAATTTGTCCGAAGCCATTACAGAGGTTCCCATCAGCGAGCCAGTCCTGGTGAAGGGTGCAGAAGACAAGTACTGTTACAACCCTGTGGCCTCAGCGCCCAGCCCTGCCATCAACCTCCTTCGAGCAGCAACGAAAGATATCGTCTGCAACGGAACGCAATTCAGTCTTGCAGACGGAGAGAATGGGATCGGCTTCTACAGGGCCACCATTGGAAGCACCCTTGCTGCAGGCGAAGCATATCTCCCTCTTTTAGGCGACTTAGTGAAATCTTTCTACGGATTGGTATTCAACGATGCGACAGCCATAAAACCAATAAATGACGAACAAGGTACAATAAGTGTTTACAATCTTCGAGGGCAGCAAATATCAAATAGCAGACTGCCCCGAGGCGTAATCATTTTGAACAACAAGAAAGTGGTAAACAAATAAAAAAGTAATTTTTCTCGTTCACATGAAACTATCCAGTCTGATACTTCTCTCCCCCGTTTGCTGTTTGGCTCAAAAGCAAGACAGGCCAAACATACTCATTGCCATTGCCGACGACCAGTCGTATCCCCATGCCTCGGCTTACGGTTCGACATGGATACACACCCCTGCTTTCGACCGCGTGGCTTCCGAAGGACTGCTCTTCAGCAATTGTTATGCATGTTCTCCCGGCAGCAGCCCTTCGCGAGCCAGCATGCTAACAGGCCTTTTCCCCTGGCAGATAGAGGAAGCGGGCACACATGCCAGCAGTTTCCCCTCGAGATATGTCTGCTATACCGATGTCCTGCATGAGGCTGGCTATCATGTGGGCTATACAGGAAAGGGATGGGGGCCTGGAGACTGGAAAGTGTCGGGCCGAACACATAATCCTGCAGGACCGGAATACAACAGGCATCGGCTCGTGCCTCCCGTGAAGGGTATTTCGGATATAGACTACTCGGCTAACTTCCGTGCCTTCCTCGATTCTCTTCCGCCAGACCAGCCATTCTGCTTCTGGTATGGAGCCAACGAGCCCCATCGCCCATACACGCGTGATGCATGGAAAAGGAACGGCAAGACGGAAGCCAGTGCAAAAGTTCCAGCCTACCTGCCTGATGTGAAAGAAGTCCGTGGAGACTTGCTCGACTATGCCTTTGAGATTGAATGGTTCGACAACCACCTCGGGCAAATCATTCAGGAACTGGAGAGGCGCGGCATGATGCAGAACACCATTATTATCGTAACGGCCGACAACGGATTGCCCTTTCCCAGCGCCAAAGCCAATTGCTATGATGCCGGCATCCATGTTCCGCTGGCCATTTGCTGGCAGGGACACACCCTTCGTCACGGCATGGAGCAGACGATGGTCAGCCTGATAGACATCTTTCCGACCATTATGGAGTTGACCGATACTCCGAACACCTCAATTCCTCTTTCAGGTCAAAGCCTCGCTCCCTTGCTAGGCTTAGGGGAAAACGAATACAAGCCCCATGAAATCTACAGCGGAAGGGAGCGGCATTCCTATGCTCGTCCGAACAACTGGGGCTATCCCATTCGCAGCATGCGGCAGGGGAAGTATCTGCTGATACACAATTTCCATCCTGAGCGCATGCCGGCAGGAGATGCCCTTCCGCAAGGAGAGAGCAACCCTGTGAACGGCTATTGCGACATAGACGGCTCGCCATCCAAGAAGTTCATCATCGAGCATCGTGCGGATTCGGCTTTTGTCTCTTATTTCCGTCATGCAGCCCAGCAGCGTCCTGAATATGAGCTATATGACGTCGAAAGCGATCCGGACTGCATGAATAATCTGGCAGAAGTGCCTTCCTGCAGAAGTGTCATGAAGCAGATGAAGAAGAAACTGTCCCGTTCGCTTCGGAAAATGCACGACAGTCGAACAGGCAAGAACCCCGAAATATGGGAGTCTTATCCGCGCCTAAGAGGACCTATGAGGAGCTTCCCTGAAGAATAAATAAATTCTCTAAGCTCCTCAATATTCAAACGAATCAGAACTTACCGCCACACAGAAATAATCAAATATATTTGGTATTTCACTCGCTTATTCATAACTTTGCAGAAAATTAAGTCAAGAAAATTTGCTGGAAGAACTGAAACAACGGATTTTGAAGGAAGGTCGTGCTAAAGCAGATGGGGGCGTCGTGCTGGTGGGAAGTTTCCTAAATCATCAGCTCGACCCCGAACTGATGATGCATTGTGCCGAGGAATTTGCCCGCTTATTCCGGGACCAGGGCATCAACAAGATTGTCACCATCGAGGCTTCGGGCATCGCTCCAGCCATCATGACAGGCTACCTGATGCACCTGCCCGTCGTCTTCATCAAGAAGAAGCAGCCCAAGACGGTCGATGAGTCGTGGAAGTCGTGGGTATGGTCGTTCACGAGGGACGGAGAGACGACCGTTTGCATCGACCGCAAGTTCCTGACGAAAGACGACCGCATCCTCTTCCTGGACGACTTCTTGGCCGACGGACACGCCTCGGGAAGCGTCATTCATTTGTGCCGACAGTCGGGAGCACAGATTGTGGGCATGGGCTTCTTGGTGGAGAAAGGATTTGCAGGAGGCGGTCAGTTCCTTCGCGACCACGATATCAACTACCACGCCCTCGCCACCATCAAACGCATAGGCGAGGACGGCACGATGGAGGTGGATTGATTCCAAGGCTCTTATAACAACGTACTTTATAACTTCTATCTGCCCTTCACGGCCTCTGGCGTCCAGTTCTTGAAGAAGCGAAGCACCTTCTCCTGATTGTACCCCTGACCTTCTTCAAGGAAGCTGGAATCCTGTATGTGAAGCACCTTGCCATCTTTGTTGAGTACAACAAAGACAGGAAACCCGAAGCGACCACAGTTCTCGAGCCTTTCCATCAAGACTCTTGCCTGTTGCTGCTTTTCTTCATTTTCCGATTTGCGGGGATTGTAGTTCACGTGGATGTACTCAAAGTTCTCGTCAATCACTTTACTGATGGTTGTATCCTTCGAAATGAAATCGGCAAACCGAAGGCACCAAGGGCACCAGTTTCCTCCAACCTGACAGACCACGAACTTGCCCTTAGCTTTAGCCTGGTCGATAGCATGGTCTATCTGCTCCAGCGGATTAATGTCTTCGTTATAAACCTTTTTGATTGCAGACTGAGCTGCAGCTGAGGTAACCAACAGGACTATGCAAAATGCCATTAGTATCCTTTTCATAACAAACCTTATATATGTCGTTTCAAGCCACAAATTTAAGCATTTCGTTTGGATTAGTGAGCAGGAATATCCTGATTTGATAGATTTGTCGATACAAAATGAATTATATCATGCGAATTCTGCTCATTCTGATTGTAAAACTTATTTATATTTCGTAATTTTACACCAGAATTTGCAGCATAATGTTTATGGAACAACCCAAGTTCATCATAACTATGGATGGCTTCTTGCGGCTGGGAATGGTCAACCAGCACAAAGACCTGCTTCTGGGCGACGACAAGTGTATAGGCGGAGGGTACTACCAGTTTGACTGGACAAGTAATCGGCTCATTCTGGATCGCGCTTCGTACGACTTCGGCAGACCTCGCTGGCATTTACTCGACAAGCTTCAGGTTCCTGCCTCATATCGAGGACTTCGTATCGTATATCTCTATGACGACAACCAAGAGGACTATATCGTGAGCGATGAACTCCGAATCGAGTACTATGAATGATTGCTGATACAAAAAAAGATGTCAGGCTCAGATATATTGCTTAACCCTTAACTCTTTATTCCTTACTCTATCTAAGCCCGTACTCCTTCTTCAGGCGTCGAAGCGTGCCGTTCCGCTTCATCTTCCGAATGATGTCGTTTACTACTTGGAGCAAGTCGTCCTGTCCTTTCCGCATCAGGATGCCAATCTCTCCATGATTGAAAGGCTTGCTCAGGAGAGGTGCTGCCAGACGAGAGTCATCCTGCACATAATAGGGAGCTTCCGTTATCTCCGTAATCATCACGTCAGCCTTGCCTTCTGCTACGAGAGTGTGGATTTCATCGTTCTTCTGATGGACGATAATCGAGGCATGCTTCAGGTTCTCGTGAGCAAACTTCTCGTTCAGCCCACCTGGATTCACCATCACCTTCACCTCAGGCTTGTCCAAGTCGGAAAGCGACTTGTATCTCTTGCTCTCTGAAGCCCTGCAGAGGATGGTCTTGCCGTTAGAAAGATAACCCTCGCTCATGAGCATTGTCTCGCGTCTTGCATCCGTGATGGTGATGCCGCCTATGGCGAAGTCGAAGGTCTGAGGTTCTGCCATCACATCAGCCGAAAGCGTAGGCCAAGAGGTCTGGACGAACGCAACCTTCACGCCCAACTCCTTAGCAATCTCCTTTGCCACCTCTATGCCAAAGCCCCAATACGAGCCGTCACTCTCGCGAAACGAAAGCGGACGGTAGTCTCCTGTCGTACCAACAAGCAAAGTGCCTCACCTTTTGATTTCGGCAACCTTTCCGTCTTTAGAGACATGTGAATCTGTTGAGGCAATGGAAACTGACTGCAGCTCGTTCCCAGCCGTAGCCTTACAATTGGCACAAGCCGTCAGAACCACAGAACAGCTTAGAGCCAGTATTGTGATCAGCATCCAGAGCCACCTTCTCACCTGCGCTATTGCTTTTGAAGTCTGATATCTCATAACAGGGGTAACAGTATCACATCCGTTCGCTTATATAGTTTTTCGTGCTGAGTTCGTAATATAAGGCCTCCAGTTCACGTAAAGACATGCTCTTCACGGAAGCTTCTATCTTACGAATCAACTCATCTCGCTGGACTTCTTCCGATTGTTCAAATCTTGTGTATGCCATATCTTTCTCTTTCGCCTGAGTTTTGCAGAGAATGGTAATTGTAAACTTCTGTTTTTACTTTATGTGCGCCCATTTGTTTTCGAAGTCCCAGATCTCGGCATCGAACTTCATGGCGCGTTCGCATTCCTCTTTTGTCTTGTCCTTGGGAATGTTTGGACCCTTCATGTTGACAAACGGCTCGCCTGCATCATAAGCTGCCAGAACGGCATCGAAGAACTTCTGCCAGCGGACTTTGTAGAAGGTCTCCACAAGGCCGTCATAGTCGCGATTGGCGTAGTCCGTGAGTCGGTATGTGTCGCCCCAGACGGTGATGATGGTGCGGGCATTCATCTCAAAATAGTCTTTCTCGGCCTCGGTCGTGCCCCAGGCGCGGGCATCTCGAATCCAGTCGTCGAGCGAGAAGTCGTGACATTTCTTCACCTCCGTGACCATCTTGTCGCACATCCCCAAGAACTCCTGAGAAGCCGCCACCATTCCGTTTCTGTCGCCTGCCTTATAGGCATCCGAGAAGCGTTTCCTTACGGCCAGAGCGTTATTGCGGATGGACTGCCGACGCGTGTTGGCGAGGTCGAACTTCAGGTAGTTGGACGAGCCTTCCACCTTCTCCAGGATGGCCAGCGCTTCGTCGAGATTCTTGATGTCGTAGCCTTTGCGGAGTTCTGTTGTCCAGTTCCATTCGCCCTCCAGGTTGGGGTGAGCATTGATGATGCCGGCCGCACCGGTACTCGTATGCGTAGTGCAGACCTTGTCCACCATGGTGTGCCAGAAGGCCCGATAGTCGGCATCCACGCGTCCCAAGTGGCGGTCGGCGATATTGTCGATATATTCATCAAATCCGATGCCTGTGTCCCAAGCCTGAGTCAGCAAAGCCTCATAGATAGGCTCGTTGACGCCGAAGCCTTCCAGCGTGGAACCGATGCCCACAAACTCCTGTCCGCCTTCCTTCTTCGCTCCGGCAATCAACTTCGCGTTATGTTTGTAGTCGCCCTCAATCTCCGTCATTCCGCCGAAGTTGCCCAGGTAGCACCAGATGAACTTGTGTCCGTAGAAGTGCTCCGTCATTCGCCATATCTCGGTGTAGTCGCACTCGTAGTCGAGCATAATCATCTTGCCCTGCGGAACGGCTGTGAGGTATGCTTTTATGCGATCCTGCGTCCAGGCTCTCTTGTTGCTGATGAAGAGCCAGGCCATCTGCAGCCAGACGGCTTCGGGGTCAACGCTTGCGAGGGATTGATAGACGCCGGCAGAAATCTTTGCCAGCGAGTCGGGCTCCCATGATGGAGGCGAGACTTCGTTGAAGAGGTCCACGCCGTAGATGTGATTGGTGCCGTACATCTTGGTCTGCTCCTCGAGGAAGTCCTTCTGGATGCGTGCAAAGATGGGGTCTGACGGGTTCAGGTAGGTGCAGCGGTACTTCTCGTCGAAGTTGCACCAACGGTTCACTTTCGAGGTTCTGATGCCCGGCACAGCCTGTTCCAGGTCAGAGGGGACGTGACCGGCAAAGGCAGGAAGGACTGGCGTCATGTTCAGTTCGCGCTCTCGCTCAAGGATTTGCTTCTGCAGCTCAGCCTGTCCGTCAATCCAGCTCTGCGGGAGCGGACCTTGCCAACGGTCGATGTTTATCATGCGTTGCCAAGGCAGATGGGCAGGGCCTGTGAAGTAGGCGCGGATTTGCTCGTCGGTCAGGCCATACTTGCGCCACACCTTCTGCCAGACGGCTTCCTGGCCCGTGATGGCGAGCGGCATGTTCACCCCGTTCAAGGCCATCCAGTCGATGAAGCGTTCCCATTGCGGCCACTTCCACCACGGCATCGTGTAGCCGAAAGTGCAGTAGTTGAGGAAGAACCGGATGGGCACCTCCACCTTGCCCGTAACCTTTTCGGGAACCTTCGGCATCTTCTTCGGAAGTTCCACGGGATTGTAGTCGAACCAGCTCACATTCGCGAGGCAATACTGCTGGATGTAGCGGTTCAGGCCGACTGCCATGGAGTTGGCGTTGTTGCCTCGAATGAGGACTTTCTTGCCCTTCTGTAGCAGTTCGTAGGAATCAACAGGCGATTCCATTTGTTCGAACACAACGGCTTTTGCTTTGCTGCCCATCACTCTGCGAGCCAGGGCTTCAACTGCCTGCTCATCAGCCGTCTTGAACGACATCAAAGCCAGCGAAACGACTAGAAGCAAGATTGAATGAAAGAGTTGTTTGTGCATAGTCATTAGTTTTATTGTTTACAGTTTATTGTTGCGTACTTGGTGGGTAAACGGTATAGCCCCATTTGCGGGCGACTGCCGACAGGGTTGAGGCTCTTCGCTCGAAGTCGGGCCAATTCTTCTTCTCTGCCTGGCTCCAGCCCGTCTCTGCTATGGCGAAGACACGCGGATAGAGCATCATCTCGGCATGCCAGGCATCCTGAACATGCTCAGTCCACAGGTTGCCCTGCACGCCCAAGACATGATGGGCATCTGCCTGAGAAATGTCCTTTGCCATCGGTTCGAAGGAATAAACCTTCTCCAGCGACACAAGGCGTCCAACTGCCCGGAACTGAGCAGGGTCTTGATGATAGTCGAGATAATAATAATGTGTAGGCGTGAAGATGACGTCGTGCCCTTCCTTGACGGCTTGAATGCCCGCTTCTATCCCGTGCCACGACATCACGGTGGCATCCGGAGCCAAGCCGCCCTGCAGTATCTCGTCCCAACCGATGATCCGCTTGCCGTGTTCGTGGGCAAAACGCTCCATCCGCTTTATCATATAGCTCTGCAGCTCTTCCACTTTCTCCAGCCCCTCGGCCTTCATCCTGGCCTGACAGTCGGGACAGATTTTCCAGTTGTTCTTCCTGGCCTCGTCCCCACCAATGTGGATGTACTGCGAAGGGAACATCTCGAACACCTCCAGCAGAACCTTCTCCAGGAACTCGAAGGTGCTCTCCTTGCCCGGACACAGTTCCCAAGGGTCTTTCCCGCCACCAGGCAGACTGCAAGCCAGTTCGGGGAAGGCATACCGCGTTTCGTAGTTATGCCCGGGCATCTCTATTTCAGGAATCACCTCGATATGCCGCTCCTCGGCAAAGGAGAGGACGTCGGCTATGTCCTGCTTCGTGTAGTATCCGCCGTAGGCCCCAGGCGTTCCCTCCTCCACGAAAGGCCCGCCTATCTCGTTCTTCTCCCAGTCCCAAAAGTAGGCCTGAGGTCGCCAAGCTGTCAGGTTGGTGAGTCTGGGATAGGCATCGATTTGCACCCGCCAACCGGGGTTATCTACCAGATGGAAGTGGAAGCGGTTCATCTTCAGCAAGGCCATCATCTCCAACTGCTTCAGCACGAAGTTCTTGCCCTGGAAGTGACGGCTCTCGTCGAGCATCACGCCCCTGTAGCGGAAGCGTGGCCAGTCGAGGATGGTGCAGCAGGTCAGCGAGCTGTCCAGCGAGGCCATCATCCTGAGCGTCTGACGGGCATAGAACACGCCTTCCTCGTCGGCTGCTACTATCTTGACTTGCGTCGACCTTTGGTTCAGGCCCTTCTTCCCCAGTTCCAACAGGTAGGCCGACTTCAGCTGCCAATCTTCCAGCTTCCTGCCTCTCAGATGACGAAGGAGCGCTTTGGGGGAGATGCGTACCTTCTCGTGCAAGTTGGCTATCTCTTTGGAGCTGATGCAACCTGGGCTAACAGAATACTCCACAGGCGCCGGAATCAAGTCAGCCGGCTGAGGCTGAGCCTGGACGTTCATCACCCCAAAGGCAAATGCAAGTGATATTAGAATATATTTCATAACAATCACGAAGTCAACACTTAAACTCTAAACTATTAACTTTTCACTCTGTGAGCTTCAAATTTGAAGTCGTGAGTGATGCTCACGAGTTGAACGCCTTCCTTGCTCATGCCAGCCTCATCCTTTTCAGCTGCAAAGATACAAATAAAATTAATATTTCACTCACTTCTTTCAATCGTAAATTGCAACTTTTTCGTATATTTGCAGAGAAATTTGATAAATGAACTATGATAGACCAGATTATTGAATACAACAAGTCTTTTGTCGAGCAGAAAGGCTACGAGAAGTATCTCACGGACAAGTACCCGGACAAGAAGTTGGCTGTGCTGTCCTGTATGGACACACGTTTGACGGAGTTGCTCCCAGCCGCTCTGGGACTGAAGAATGGTGACGCAAAGATCATCAAGAATGCCGGCGGGCTAGTGATTTCTGCTTTCGACTCGGCCATGCGCAGCCTGATTGTCGCCATCTACGAACTGGGAGTGCAGGAGATTATGGTAGTGGCTCACTCTCATTGTGGAGCCTGCCACATGAGCTACGACCACTTCCACCACGAGATGATTGCCCGTGGTGTGACAGACGCGACACTCGACACCATCCGCAAGTGCGGAATCGACCTCCATCATTGGCTGGAAGGCTTCAAGGACACGCCAACCTCAGTCCGCAAGACAGTCGAGACCATCAAGACACATCCGCTCGTGCCAAAGGATATAGTGGTCAGAGGCTTCATTATCGACTCCGAAACAGGCGCTCTGGAAGAAATTCGCTAAAATATCACCCTACCCTCACCCGACTTTCTAGAGAAGTCAGCCAACTTCTGCAGAGAAGTTTGCAAAGTTCTGCAGAGAAGTCTGCCAACTTCTGCAGAGAAGTTTGGAAAGTTGACTGGTGTCGAGCTAAACCTTTACAGGAGGACTTAAAAAAATCCACAGGAGGATTTGATGAAATCCACAGCAGGATTTTGAGAAATCCACGTGAGGATTTTACGACATCGACGTGTCGCGTTAATAAAAGGGACGCGTCCCTCTTGTGGGAGGGACGTGTCGTGTTAAAAAAGGCGGCAAGCAGGACGTAGCCCCGCTTTTAAATTTTAACTATTCACTTTTAATTTTAAATCACTCAAAGCGCTTCCCAGTCACGTCGTAGGTGCGGTCTGCGTCTTGGATATACAATACACCTTTCTTCAGGACTTTCTTTGCCTCTTTGTTGGGTTGTGATTCTTCGAGGCTGTTCAGTCCGTCTGGTATTTCTTCTTCGCCTGTGTACCAGACGCCTGCATGTTCTCGATTGGCCCAAGCACACTTCCATGCCCGTCCGTCTGGCGAGGGCTCCATCGGGGCATCAGTCGGCACGCAGTCGTAGCCCAGCTTCAGGAACAGATAGCCTTTCGTGCCTTTAATCATGGCTGTATAGTAGTTGCTGCCTTCTCCGCCATTTCCTGCCCATTCTTTGACGATTTCCGATTCGCTGTGCACGCCTGCAGCCTTGCGAGCCATGATGAAGGCCATGCATTCTTCCTTGTGATTGTTCCAGTACGGATAGACCACGCACGGTACGCCTGGCATGCTAAGTAGGAAGGCGAGTGCCATACGTGCCTGACGGTCTTCCATCATGTTGGGCGTGCCATAGAGATTGCTGCCTTCGCGGAAGGAGTCGTGGTTGTCAATGAAGGTAACGGTATGCTTGGGGTCGTGATGGATAAGCGAGTAGCGGTCTGTAGCCAGCGACTTCAGGTTGTACGTCCTGATGGCATCGTTGTAGTAATGGAACTTGCCTGGGAAGTCGAACATGTAGGTCTCGTAGTTTGCATCGCGCAGGAAGCCTAACTGTTTATCAATGTTCCCGTCGAACACCTCTGCCACGCAGAAATATGGGGCGCTGGCGCGGTTGTAGTCGAAGAGGGTGGCACCGGCGATTCCTTTCATGAAGTCGAAGCGGAAGCCGTCGTAGCCAATGCTGTCACGCATCCAAGTGAGGTAGGCACGGCTCATCTCGCGAACTTCGCGTTTGCCATGAGCCAAGTCGCGCGAATAGATGCTGTTGTACTCCTGATAGTCCCAGTTGTAGGTTCCTGATTGGTAGGATACAGTCTTGTCGTCTGGCGAGAGGTTTGCCGTATTGTGATTGCCGCAATCGCCTGTTACGCTTCTGTCAATACGGCCTGCCATATAATCCTCGGCAAACATCTCGTCTTCTGCAGTAATCCAGGACCAGTCGGGTTTGAACGAGCCATAAGGGCCGAAATCGTTGACAGTCCAGTTGCACCAGTTCTTGTCTTCGCCGTCATACTCATCGACATGGCCTGCGCTGGTATGGTTCAGCACAATGTCTGCCACCACTTTAGCGCCACCCTGATGCAGACGCGAGATGAGCTGCTGCAACTCGGCTCCTGTGCCCCAAGGACTATGGCCGTGATGTCCAAGCTCATCCACATAGGAACCCTGATTGCTATAATTCATGGGTAGATAACCTGTGAAGTCGGCAGTCTCTTGCGAAGGAGCCAGCCATACGAGGTCGAAGTATGCTGCCAGCTCTGGCGCCTCCTCGGCCAGCTTTCCCCAAGTCACATCACCATATTCCGTATAAGGCGTTGGGGTGTTGCCCTCGTGCGCCCAATAGAATGCCTGCAGCATGACGTCAGGGTTCTGGCTGGGCACAGCTGTTTCGTAGAGCTTGGCCTGCTTGGGATTATAGGGATAAACGATGCTCAGGCGCTTGCTGGAAGTATTGAAGATGAACTCGTAATCGCCCTGGATGGTCGTGGCAATGCGGCAATTAGTTGCATCGTCTGTGGACATGGTCCAGTTGGTGCTGTGAGTCTGTGTCATCGTGCCTCCGTTGCCGTACCAGTCATCGTTATGGTTTATCTTGAACTCATATTCCTTACCTGGTTCCAAAGTCAAAGAGGCATACAACGTATTCTCTGCCCCACCCTCTTTGGTCTCCAACTTTGTAGGGTTGCTCCAGTCGGCTGCCTTGAAGTTACCCTTCAGCATCCAGTCGCCTGTTACTTCTTCGCCGCTGCCACCATCACCATCGGAATATGCAGACCAAGTGCCAGCGCTGATTTGAGTGCCATAGTTCCATTCGGTAATGGTGAACAGGTCTTTTCCATCTGTCAAGGTCTGGTCGGCCGTCTTGTTCCACATGTTGTCCCAATTGATAGCAGTCGCTCCAGAGCCCATTCGCACGAAAAGCAGGCTCGTCTGGGCGTCCTCGATATCGGCCGAATAGATATCGCCCGAGACGAGGGACATCTGGACATCTTGGTCTCCACCACCCCACGCATGGATAAAGAACGTGGCACCAGCCTGGTTCCACTTACTGCTACCTCCTGTATCGAGGTAGATTTTCTTTGCACTAAGCGAAAGCGCACATAGCGCCACAATCGCAAATAAGAATACTTTTTTCACAGCCTGAATTATGTTGCACATTATTATATTATATATGTCCAGAGGTAGTAAGAGTTGCCCAGGACTTAGTCATGTCAGAAGCCGAGTCTTGCCAATCAAAGCTTGGCTGTAATTCATCCACGACAAGGCAAAGGTAAGCAAAAAATTTGGGATAGTCATCCACAGAGGGCGGATTATTTTCATTTTGGACGAATTTGACATAAAAAAGATTCCCAATCTCACGACCAAGAATCCTAACCTTAATATACAACAAACAAGAACGGATTTTAACCTCATGACAAGATAGAACACTCTTTGTGTCATTTATTATCAACGAGTTCTATCAGAGATTTCGAAGCTGTACGTGTTGTCGTATATATATATTCGTATGAGTCGTTTTTTTCTCTTATAAAATATATTCTATAAGCTGTGTATAACACAAAGCTATTGTGTATCTTTTTATCTATATCTTCATAAATGGTGGTATGTATCCCACTAAAATAGGTGGTACAGACATGTAGACAGATGAAAGGCTGCTTCACCAATGTCATCCGTTCATCTGTACTAAAAAGCAGACTGAAAACTTTCTATGGATAAAAATCTAATGGTCCCTATAAATATGACAAATAGAGATAGTTGGTCTGGGCAGGATATTCCGCAGCAAGTGTATCAATCTGATTGACTACAGGCATGATGCCTAATTCCTGACGCCATTTGCGAACCATCAGTCCGGCTCGTTCCATATTCATCTTTGCTTCGAGACCAAGGGCACGGGCTATCTGGAAGTCGGAGAAGCCGTACGTCTTTGCTTCGAGCAACAGCGTGGAAAACTCTGGGGCTTCAAGTGCTTCCAAGAATTCAGAATACTCAGCGCTACCATAATATTCTGTTAGCCAAGAGAACTCTTTGAGCCTGTCGTTGACCAACACGATGTGCTTGAGCTTCTCGAGGAACCAGCGGTCAATCTTTGTCAGGCGATGAATCTGCTCCACAGAATAGCCCATCATCATAGCCTTTGCAACGGCGAAGACACGTAGGTCCGTAGCATGTTGGAGAGCTTCGGGAACGTTCGGAATCTTAATCTCGTGGTTATCCACAAAGCCATGCATACCCTGTCCTATCATGCGCAAGCCTTTCTGTATGGCCTCCTCGAAAGTGCGACCGATGGCCATCACTTCGCCTACGCTCTTCATGCTGGAGCCTAATTCGTGGTTCACGCCGTGGAACTTGGAGAGATCCCAACGCGGTATCTTGCAGACGACATAGTCGAGGGCAGGTTCGAAGAAGGCGCTGGTGGTCTTCGTGACGGAGTTCTTCAACTCGAAGAGTCCGTAACCGAGACCGAGCTTGGCAGCGACGAAGGCCAGGGGATAGCCTGTGGCTTTGCTTGCCAGAGCAGATGAGCGGCTGAGGCGGGCGTTGACTTCGATGACACGATAGTCCTCGGAAGCAGGGTCGAGAGCGTACTGCACGTTGCATTCGCCAACGATGCCGATGTGGCGTATGATCTTGATGGCAAGGGCTCGCAGCTTGTGGTACTCGCTGTTGCTGAGCGTCTGCGATGGAGCAACGACGATGCTCTCGCCCGTATGGATGCCGAGCGGGTCGAAGTTCTCCATGTTGCAGACCGTGATGCAGTTGTCGTACCTGTCGCGCACCACTTCATATTCTATCTCCTTCCATCCTTTCAACGACTTCTCCACCAACACCTGAGGCGAGAAGGCAAAGGCTTCCTCCGCTTGTGCCAACAGTTCGTCGTCGTTGTCGCAGAAGCCCGAACCAAGTCCGCCGAGGGCGTAGGCGGCACGAAGGATGACGGGAAATCCCAGTTCGTGAGCTGCCTTCTGCACTTCCTCGATAGTGCTGCAAGCCTCGCTCTTGATGGTCTTCACGCCAATCTCGTCGAGTCGCTTGACAAAAAGGTCGCGGTCTTCTGTGTCGATGATTGCCTGGACAGGTGTGCCAAGGACTTTGACGCCATACTTGGCAAAGACACCTTTCTTATATAGCTCCACGCCGCAGTTCAAGGCCGTCTGTCCGCCGAAGCTCAACAGGATACCATCCGGTCGCTCCTTTTCTATGACATGTTCTACGAATTCAGGCGTAACGGGCTGGAAATAGACCGTGTCTGCCACGTCTTTAGAGGTCTGAACCGTTGCGACATTAGGGTTAATGAGCACCGACTTGACGCCTTCTTCTTTCAAAGCCTTGAGTGCCTGTGCTCCGCTGTAGTCAAACTCTCCAGCCTGACCAATCTTGAGAGCGCCGGAACCAAGAAGGAGGACTTTCTTTATGGTTGACAAGTTGACGAGTTGTTTGTGAGTTGACAAGTTATTTCCTTCTTCACCCAACTTGTCAACTTGTTTACTTGTCAACTCGTCAACTAATGCAACAAACTCATCAAACATCCATTCCGTATCTGTAGGTCCGGAGCAGGCTTCGGGGTGGAACTGTGCAGAGAACCAGGGCATTGTCTTATGGCGGATGCCTTCGTTAGAGCCGTCGTTCATGTTCACGAACAAAGGTTCCCAGTCGGCAGGCAAGGTCGAGGCATCGACGGCATAACCATGATTCTGACTTGTGATGAAGCATTTGGTAGTACCTACGAGCTGCGCCGGCTGATTGTGACTGCGATGACCATACTTCAGTTTGTACGTCTTTGCACCTGCTGCCCTTGCCAAGAGTTGATTGCCAAGGCAGATGCCCATGAGGGGCCGAACAATAGGATTACTTAAGAATGTTCGAATGTGCTCCACGGTTTTGCTGCATTGCTCTGGATCGCCAGGTCCATTCGCAAGGAACAAGCCATCGAAGTCAAGCTGATTGAAATCGTAGTCCCATGGAACCCTGATAACCTCAACGCCTCGATTCATTAAACATCGAATGATGTTGGCCTTGACACCGCAGTCAACAAGTACTACACGTTTGCCTGCTCCCTCGTTATAGCGAATGACCTCCTTGCAGCTCACCTTCTCCACCCAATTGATGCTGCCGTAATCTGTGTTTTCAAGATATTCAGAGTCCACCGAAACAACAATCCTCCCTCTCATTACGCCACACTCTCTGAGTCGCTTTGTGAGCCTTCGCGTATCGATGCCTGTGATGGCAGGAATCTTCTCTCGCTTCAGCCATTCTGCGAGAGACTCCTTGGCATTCCAATGGCTGTACTTCTCGCTGTAATCTGCAACGACGAGGCCTTTAACATGAATCCTCTCGCTTTCCATGAACTTTGGCAAAGGTTCTCCTCCTGTATCAGGAACGCCATAGTTTCCTATCAAGGGATAAGTCGTCACCAGTATCTGCCCTGCATAGCTTGGGTCGGTCAGGCTTTCCGGATAGCCTGTCATCGCAGTATTGAACACCACTTCGCCCACGGCATTTGCCTCGTAGCCAAATGACCAGCCGCAGAACTCTGTGCCGTCATCAAGTATGAGTCTCGCTTTCTTCATTGTTTTTCTGCTTTTCTGCTTTTCAATAGGCCTGCTCGTGCACGCCTTTGACGGCTCGGCCGCTTGGGTCGTTCATGTTTTTGAATGCGGCATCCCATTCAAGAGCGATGGCTGTGGAGCATGCCACACTTGCCTCCTGGTTTACGCTTCGTGCTGCAGACTCGCTGGGGAAATGCTCGGCGAAGATGCTGCGATAGTAGTACTCCTCTTTGTTGAGCGGCGGATTGATGGGGAAACGCTCTGCAGCATGTGCCATCTGTTCGTCGCTCACGGCTTCGGAGGTAATCTTCTTCAGCGTGTCAATCCATGAATAGCCAACGCCATCGCTGAATTGTTCCTTCTGTCGCCAAGCGATCTCCGCGGGCAACATATCAGCAAAAGCCTCGCGGACTATCTTCTTTTCAATGGTTGAGCCTGGACACATCTTTGCTTCGGGATTTGTCCGCATCGCCACGTCAAGAAACTCTTTATCGAGGAACGGCACACGTCCTTCTACACCCCAAGCCGAAAGGCTCTTGTTGGCACGGAGGCAATCGTAATAGTGCAGTTTGCTGAGCTTGCGGACTGTCTCCTCATGGAAGGCTTTCGCGCTGGGTGCCTTGTGGAAATAAAGGTAGCCACCGAACACTTCGTCTGCGCCCTCGCCGCTGAGCACCATCTTGATGCCCATCGACTTGATGACGCGGGCAAGCAGGTACATCGGGGTGGACGCGCGGACGGTCGTCACGTCGTATGTCTCGATGAAATAGATGACGTCGCGGATGGCATCAAGTCCTTCCTGTATGGTGTAGTTGATTTCGTGATGCACGGTGCCGATATGGTCAGCCACCAACTTCGCCTTTGCCAAGTCGGGAGCGCCCTTCAAGCCAACCGCGAAGGAATGCAGACGTGGCCAATAGGCTCGTGTCTGCGAATTGTCCTCTATACGATGCTCGCTGAACTTCTCAGCTATGGCAGAGATGACAGAAGAGTCAAGCCCGCCGCTGAGCAGCACACCATAGGGAACGTCGGACATCAACTGACGCTTCACGGCTGCAGTCAAAGCATCGCGGATTTCCGATACTGAAGCAAGATTGTCCTTTATTGCATCATAGTCGAACCAATCACGCTTATAGTATCTTTCAATTTTGAATTTTGAATTTAACGATTTTGAATTGCCGTAGGCATAGTGCCCTGGCAGGAAAGGCTCGTATTGCTCACAATGGTCTTCGAGTGCCTTCAGCTCGGAAGCGACATAGATTGTGCCGTCGCTGTCATAACCAATATATAATGGTATCACGCCGATGGGGTCGCGGGCTATCAGGAAAGCGTCCTTCTCCTCGTCATAAAGGGCGAAGGCAAAGATGCCGTTGATGTCCTCCAGGAAATTGATGCCTTTGTCGCGATAGAGCGCAAGGATGACTTCGCAGTCGCTGCCTGTCTGGAACTCATAACGGCCAGCATAGCGGCGGCGAATCTCCTGATGATTGTAAATTTCGCCGTTGACTGCCAACACTTGTTTCTTGTCGGGAGAGAACAAGGGCTGTCCGCCGCTTTCAGGGTCAACGATGGAGAGACGTTCATGGGCAAGGATGGCCGAGCCGCCACAATATATGCCACTCCAGTCCGGGCCGCGATGACGAATCTTCTGACTCATGCGCAAAGCCTTATCGCGCAGCTCATGCGTCTGCTGCTTAATGTTGAAGATTGATACTATTCCACACATGATACAATTTACTATTTGACGATTTACAATTTACAATTTATGTACTACTTAGTAATTTAGCTATTTACAGGGCGGCAGCAAATTCTTCATTCTTCGTTTTCTATTCTACCGTGACGCTCTTTGCGAGGTTTCTCGGGCGGTCAACATCTTTGCCTTTGCAGACGGCAATGTGGTAGGCGAGCAGTTGCAGAGGGATGCTGGCGATGAGGGGCTGGAAGCATTCGAGCGTATCGGGCAGAGTGATGACGTGGTCGGCAAACTTCTGAATCTGCGTGTCGCCTTCGGTGACGAGTGCCGTAACACGTCCGCCACGCGCCCGCACCTCCTGTATGTTCGAGATGACTTTCTCATAGAGACGGTCGCGAGTGGCAATGACGAAGACGGGCATCTCGCTGTCGATGAGGGCGATGGGGCCGTGCTTCATCTCCGCAGCAGGATAGCCTTCTGCATGAATGTAGGAAATCTCCTTCAGCTTCAAGGCACCTTCAAGTGCCAGGGGGAAGTTGTAGCCGCGCCCCAGATAGAGGCAGTTCTTGGCGTAGGTGAAGATGGGAGCAAGGTGCTCAATCTGCTCGTTGGTTTTGAGGGCTTGCTCCATCTTGTCGGGAATCTGCGTGAGTTCCTTCACCATCTGCTTGTACAAGTCTTCGGAGATGGTCTTCCGCTCGGCAGCCAAGCAGAGTGCAAGCATCGAGAGAACCGTCACCTGACCCGTGAAGGCTTTTGTGGAAGCGACGCCAATCTCCGGGCCTACATGGATGTAGGTTCCTGTATTAGTGGCTCTTGGGATGCTCGAACCGATGGCGTTGCAGATGCCGAAGATGAAGGCACCCTGCTCCATAGCCAGTTGGATGGCGGCCAGCGTGTCGGCTGTCTCACCGCTCTGCGAGATGGCAATCACCACATCGTCCTTCGTCACCACGGGGTTGCGGTAGCGGAACTCCGAGGCGTACTCCACTTCGCAGGGGATGCGGCACAGGCTCTCGAAGAGCTGCTTGCCGATGAGACCGGCGTGCCACGATGTGCCGCAAGCCACGATGACGATGCGCTTTGCCCCGAGCAGTTGCTGGCGATAGTCGATCATGGCAGACAGCGTCACATGGTCGCCCTCGACGTTGATGCGGCCTCGCATACAGTTTATCAGGCACTCCGGCTGCTCGAATATTTCCTTCAGCATGAAGTGCTCGTAGCCGCCTTTCTCTATCTGGCCGAGGTCGATGTCAACGGTCTTCACCTTCAGTTCTTGCTCCTCACCGAGAATGCTTATCACCCTAAGCTCTTCGCCCAGACGAATCACCGCGATGTTGCCGTCCTCCAGATAGACTACTTTGTCCGTGTAGTCGATGATGGGACTGGCATCAGAGCCAAGGAAGAACTCGTCCTCGCCGATGCCTACCACCAAAGGGCTCTGCTTGCGTGCCGCGATGATCTGGCGAGGGTCGCGCTTGTCGATGATGGCAATGGCGTAGGCTCCAATCACCTGATGGAGCGCCACCTGCACGGCTTCGACAAGCGGCAGGTTCTTCTTCACCATGATGTACTCCACGAGTTGCACAAGCACCTCAGTATCGGTGTCGCTCTTGAACTCCACGCCTTTCGCCTGAAGCTGCGTCTTGATGTCGGCATAGTTCTCGATGATGCCGTTATGGATGATGGCAAGATTGTGGGTGCTCGAATAGTGGGGATGAGCGTTGCGTGCCGACGGTTCGCCATGCGTTGCCCAGCGTGTATGAGCGATGCCCACGCAGCCCGACACGTCTTTGTCGCTGCAATACTCGGTCAGCTTGTCAACCTTACCTTTTGCCTTATAGACATTGAGGTCGCCGCTGTCGCTAATCATTGCCACGCCCGCGCTGTCGTATCCACGATACTCCAGACGCTTCAGACCTTTAATCAAAATGGGATACGCTTTCTTCGAACCTATGTAACCTACGATTCCACACATGATGTTATTTATTTATTATTAAATAGAAGCCCCCTCCCCGCTCCCCCTTTGGGGGAGTGCTACGTTGCCGCCTAATCTTCCCTGTTCAACGGGATTGAGGCACTCCCCCAAAGGGGGGAGCGGGGAGGGGGCTGTTGGTGTCTTTTCTATATTTTACAAATGCTTGGTTCACGAGGCGGTTGCCGCCAGGCGTGGGATAACGTCCGGTGAAGTACCAGTCGCCTTGATGGTCGGGGCAAGCGGCGTGCAGGCCTTCAATGGTCTGAAAGACGAACTCGACAGGCGCTTGCATCCCTGCCGGACGAAGCATTTCGGCCATCTTTTGGTTGATTTCTTCTATGCTGAAAGGCTTGTAGATAGCGCTGACACAATTGGTCTGCTCTGCTGCCGGCTTGCGGAGCTCGGCAAGACAAGCCTCGTATGTGTCTGTGATTAACTGCCACATGCCACGCTCTTCGATGAGGGCGATGGTGGCACGAAAGGCGCAGAACTCCTCCAGACGTGCCATGTCGATGCCATAGTAGTCGGGGTAGCGAATCTGCGGCGAACTGCTCACCATCACTATCTTCTTGGGATGCAAGCGGTCGAGTATCTTGAAGATGCTTTCCTTCAATGTGGTGCCTCGAACAATGGAGTCGTCGATGATGACGAGGTTGTCTTCGTATGGCCGCAGGGAGTCGTAGGTGATGTCATAGACGTGCGAGGCGAGGTCGTTGCGGGAACCGGCTTCCGTGATGAAGGTGCGCAGCTTGATGTCCTTCCAGGCAACCTTCTCGCTACGCACGTGAAGTCCCTGGCTTCGCAAGCCCTCCATCATGCCGTAGAAGGCAACCTCGGCCGTGTTGGGGATGAAGGAGAAGACTGTGTGCTCGGTATCTCCGTCGATGGCTTTGAGAATGGGAGCAGTGAGCTGCTGGCCAAGTTGCTTGCGTTCGTGGTAAATGTCGCGGTCGGAACCTCGGCTGAAGTAGATGCGCTCGAAGGAACAACGGCTTTGTTGCTTTGCCTCCAAGATGGTTTCAACTGCAGAGCTGCCGTCCTTGTGTACGATGAGTGCCTTGCCTGCCGGCAACTCCTGAACGTCTTCACATGCGAGGTCAAAGGTTGTTTGCAATACAGCACGCTCGCTGGCCACAGCAATCACCTCGTCGTCCTGATGCCAGAAGGCAGGCCGTATGCCCCAAGGGTCGCGCATGGCAAACATCTCGCCGCTGCCCGTCATGCCGCACATCACGTAGCCGCCGTCGTAGTCCGTCATCGTGGTACGCAGAACATTTGACATCTGCACGTTGTCTTCTATATAATGAGTAATATCTGTCCCTTCCAATCCCTTCTGCTTCGCCTCGACAAACAGGCGTTCTACTTCCCTGTCCAGCCGATGTCCCATCAGCTCGAGCGTGATATACGAGTCGCTATAGATGCGAGGTGACTGTCCTTGCTTAACAATCTTCTCGAATATCTCTTCGATGTTCGTCATGTTGAAGTTGCCGCAAAGACAGAGGTTCTTGGCCCGCCAGTTATTACGACGCAGGAAGGGATGCACATACTGAAGACCGCTCTTGCCAGTTGTGGAGTATCGTAGGTGTCCCATAAAGAGTTGGGCACTTGTCCATTCAGGCGTTACAAGGTCGAATATCTCCGTAATAGCGTCTTTGCCTAAAGCCTTTTCGCGAAACATGTACTCCGAGCCAACAGGTGCATTCATGTCAACGCAGGCAATACCTGCACCCTCTTGGCCGCGGTTATGCTGCTTCTCCATCATCAGATAGAGTTTGTTCAGGGCATAGGACTGCGTGCCGTACTTCTGCTCGTAGTAGCTTTGAGGCTTCAAGAGCCTCACCAAAGCCACACCACATTCATGCTTCAATTGTTCCATTTTATTTTGATATGCAAGCTTTTATGAAACTCATGAACAAGGGATGCGGATGTAGCACCGTAGATGAGTATTCGGGATGAAATTGTGTACCGATGTACCACTTTAGAGATGGCACCTCAACAATCTCGACAAGGTTTGTGTCAGGATTGATGCCAACACACTTCATGCCTGCAGCTTCATACTCTTTCTGATAGTTGTTGTTGAACTCATAACGGTGGCGATGGCGCTCTTTGATAACAGACCCTCCCCCCTGCCCCTCCCTTGTATGGAGGGGAGTAGATAGCTCCGGCTGCGAGTATGCCTCGAAGGTTCGACTTCCTTCTTTCAGTTCGCACTCGTAAGCCCCCAGTCGCATCGTTCCGCCCATTTGCGTGATAGACTTCTGTTCTTCCATCATGTCGATGACGTTGTGTGAGGTCTGACTGTCCATCTCGCTGCTGTTGGCATCCTTATAGCCCAGTACATTTCGTGCGAACTCTATGACCATCATCTGCATGCCGAGGCAGATGCCGAAGGTCGGTATGTCGTGAGTGCGAGCAAATTCGGCAGCGATAATCTTGCCTTCGATGCCTCTCTGGCCAAAACCTGGGCAGATGACGATACCACTCATCCCTTCCAACCGAGCAGCGACATTCTCTCTTGTGACCTCTTCGCTGTTGACGAAGTGCAGTTTTGCCTTTCGCTCATTATAGATGGCGGCAAGATAAAGGCTCTCGCGAATGCTCTTATAGGCATCCTGAAGGCCATACTTGCCAACCAATCCGATGTGTATCTCCTTATTGGCATTGCGCCAACTGTCCAAAAAGTCATGCCAGGGCTTCATGGCAGGCGTCTCTCCAACGGGGATTCCTATCTTGCGCAGGATGGCTGCATCAAGCCCTTGTTTTTGCATGCTGACAGGTACTTCGTAGATGCTGGGCATGTCTTCGCTCTGCACCACACACTCCAAACTGACATTGCAGAACGAAGCCACCTTCATGCGCAAAGCGTCGTCGAGGTGGCGTTCGGTGCGTAGCACAAGGATGTCGGGCTGGATGCCCATGCTTTGCAACTCTTTGACGGAATGCTGAGTGGGCTTCGTCTTCAGTTCGTCGGCTGCCTTCAAATAGGGAACGTATGTGAGATGTACGCAGACGGCATTGCGTCCCAACTGCCATCTAAGCTGGCGAATGGCTTCCATGAACGGCGCACTCTCTATGTCGCCAATGGTGCCGCCCACCTCTGTGATGACGAAGTCGAGTTCCTCTTCCTGCACATCTTCGCGAAGCATGCGTCGCTTTATCTCGTCCGTAATGTGCGGAACAACTTGAATCGTCTTGCCGAGATAGTCGCCGCGACGTTCTTTATCGATGACTGCCTGATAGATGCGGCCCGTCGTTATAGAGTTGTGACGGGTTGTTTGGATGTCCGTAAAGCGCTCATAATGACCAAGGTCAAGGTCCGTCTCCATACCGTCTGCCGTCACGTAGCACTCTCCGTGTTCGTAAGGATTGAGTGTGCCTGGGTCGATGTTAATGTAGGGGTCGAACTTCTGAATGGTGACCTTGTAGCCACGAGCCTGCAGCAACTTGCCGATACTCGCGGAGATGATGCCCTTGCCTAACGACGAAACGACACCACCGGTGACGAAGATATACTTTGTTTCCATACCACTTGCCTTGTTAATGTCACTTTTCTTGATTTCGATGCAAAGTTACAACATTTTGTTATATTTGCAAAGTTTTATCTTACAAAATGAAAAGAAAACAACAAAATCATTGATAAATATCAATTTTCGTATGGTCAAATTATCCTTGTAACACATTTGGTTGTTTTAGATGACATGGGGAATGCCTAAACTTAACGTGTTTAGTTGGGCAACTAAGCACGTTAAGTTGGGCAATTACACGTGTTAAGTTAACGAACGTCACGTGCGAGGTTGTGTTAGTTATAGTTTGGGGAGACATACTTCAAATTGGATTATAACTCTCCAGTATTAAGCGAGAAAGCGACTCCGAAGACGAAGTAGAACTTGCCCGAACAGGGGTTTGAAGTCAGGCCGGCATAGACGGGCAGGTGGTACTTCTGCTTGATGAGGAAGTTCTTCGTGGCTCGGAGCGAAACGTTGGTGCAGGCAAAGTCGTTGGTGCCGTAGCTCGTCGTACGCCAAGGCACGATGCCAACCGTCCCCGTCCAGTCGAGTTTTGCCAGGCGGAAAGGTGCCGACAACTCGAAGTAACTGCTGTAGGCTCGTTTGTCGCTGCCGTTCAGACCGTCGTTGCCAGCAAAATTCGTGTACCATGTAGCGGAGAGAAAACCGAAGTCGTAGCCTACGAAGCCTTCCCAGATGTGCGTCGTCTTGTGTGCATGATACTGGAAGTAACTGCCCTCGGAAAACCAGTAGTCGGTCACACCTACGCTGAATCCTTTGCGTTCGTACTTGAGAGTCAGGTCCAGCTCCTTGGTGTCGGAACTGTTGCTGATGCCTACGCTGCCCCATGCAGAGAGGCTGATGCCCTTGTAGCCAATGCCAAGCGTGGGCTGCAGGCTGAGGTCGCCGAGGTTCTGACCGCGCCAGATGTACTGGCTGACGAGGTCGGCGCCGATGGTCAGACCCACCCCCTGCCCCTCCCTTGAAGGGAGGGGAGTAGTTTCCTGAGCAGACAGGGACATTAATGATAGAAATAATAGAGATATGATACTATATGACTTCGTTGTTTTCATTATTCTGAATTTATAAATAGTTATGTTGTTTCGATATTCTATTTACTCCCCTCCCTACAGGGGAGGGGCAGGGGGGTGGGTCTTTAATTGTAACAAAGTTCCCCATGTTCGTAAACGTCCAGCCCTTCGTCCTCAATACGGGCAGGCACCCGAAGGCCGTGAAGCTTCTTGATGCCAAAGAAGAGAAGGAAGCCGCAGGCAGCAGCCCAAAGGTCGATGACAAGGATGCCGAAGCATTCTGCTCCAAAGAAGCCCCAGCCGTGACCGTAGAGAGCGCCGTTGCTCGTAGAGAGAAGGCCCGTCATCAACGTGCCGAGGATGCCACAGACACCATGAACGGAGCTGGCACCGACAGGGTCGTCGATGTGCAACACATGGTCGATGAACTCGATGGAAAAGACCAGAACCGTTCCGCAGACAAGGCCAATGACGACAGCCCCAAAGGGCGAGACGAGGTCGCAGCCTGCCGTAACGCCCACAAGACCTGCCAGCACGCCGTTCAACGTCAGGGAGAACGAAGGCTTCTTGTACTTCAGCCAGGTAATGAACATCGTGGCGGCACCTCCGGCAGCTGCGGCGAGGTTGGTCGTCAGAAAAACATGACAGATGGCCTGACGATTGACGGCTCCGCTGGCAGCCAGTTGTGAGCCGGGGTTGAAGCCGAACCATCCCATCCAAAGGATAAAGACACCCAGGGCTGCAAGGGTCAGCGAGTGGCCAGGAATGGCACGACTGCTGCCGTCCTTCGCGTACTTGCCTCGACGGGCTCCCAATGCCATCGCTCCGATTAAAGCCAGCACGCCACCCACGCTATGCACGATGGCTGAGCCTGCGAAGTCGTGGAAGACGTCGCCGAAGGTCTGCATCATGAAGCCGTCGGCCGCGTCGTTGCAGAGCCAACCGCCGCCCCATGTCCAATGGCCTTCGATGGGATATATCAGTAATGATATGATGGCGCTGTAGATGACGTACATCGAGAACTTCGTTCGCTCTGCCATCGCGCCGCTGACTATCGTGGCACTCGTGGCGCAGAACACAGTCTCGAAGATGAGGAAACCCTCTACGGGCAGGTCGCCTTTATAGAAAGAGAGGTCGCCCCAATTGGGCATACCGATGAAGCCGGCGCCGTCGGAACCGAACATGAAGCCAAAGCCTACGAACCAGAACAGCAACGAGCCGAACATGAAGTCCACAAAGTTCTTGAACAGGATGTTGGCCGTGTTCTTGCTTCTGGTAAAGCCTGCCTCGCAAAGAGCAAAGCCCGGCTGCATGAAGAACACAAGCATAGCTGCCAATAACATCCATACAGTATCTAATGAAAGTGCTATATCGTTCATAATTTATGTGTTTTTGTTATCCTTATACTTTATTTCTTGTCTCTTAATACCGTGTCGCCATGTTCGCCTGTACGGATGCTCCATGTGTCGATCATGTCGCTGACAAAGATGCGGCCGTCGCCGACTTCGCCCGTGTGAGCAGTATCAATAATGACTTTTACCGTAGGCTCCACAAACTGGTCGCGGCAAACAATAGTCAGCGCAACACGCTCAATGACATCTGTCGAATACTGGACGCCACGATAGATGCGTTCCTGTCGGCTCTGACCGATGCCGTGAACGTCGTGATACTCAAACCAATCAATATCCGACGATAGTAGTGCTTCCTTGACTTCCTCAAACTTGGTCTTGCGAATAATCGCTTCAATCTTCTTCATACATTAAACTGTAATTAAATGAGCGTCCTTAGTGTCACATTGCAATGTTTCGAATGCAAATGTAAGGCAAAACGTTAGAATAAATGCAATAAATTGTTCAAAAAGTAATCAAAATGAATGCAACTATTGATATATGTCAATAATTAATAACCAAAGAGTGCGTTTTTGATGCAAATACAAGACACATTTGAGCAAATTGACATACCTTTGCATCAGAAACAAACGAAGTGGCAGCAAAAGCGCTAAAAATAGAGCAGAATGAAACAAAAGATACACTTCACGAAGATGCATGGTGCAGGCAACGACTACATCTACATTAATACATTATTAAATAATATAGATAATCCGTCGGAGTTGGCACGTCTTTGGAGTGATCGCCATAAGGGAATAGGTTCAGACGGACTCGTTTTGATTGGTAGCAGTCCCATTCCCGAGGCCGACTTCTCGATGCGTATCTTCAATGCCGACGGCTCAGAAGCCATGATGTGCGGCAATGCTTGTCGCTGCATCGGGAAGTATCTTTATGAGAAGGAGCTGACCGATAAGACTGAAATCCGACTTCTTACGCTCTCTGGCATCAAGGTGCTGAAACTGAAGCTCACTTCAACGAACATCGTTGAGACTGTGACTGTTGATATGGGTGAGCCGGTGTTCGATAACGAAGTACAGTTCAGCCCGACAAAGGAAATGCTCCCAGAAGGTATATTCGTCTCGATGGGCAATCCGCACTATGTTATATTTACAGATGATGTGGATGCAGTTAATGATAAAGGAAGAGAACTGGAATACCACCCTGCGTTTCCCGAACGCGCAAACATCGAATTTGCCGAAATGCGTCCTGACGGCATTCGAGTGCGCGTTTGGGAGCGCGGAAGTGGTATCACGATGGCATGTGGCACAGGAGCCTGTGCCGTGGCTGGGGCAGCATTGAAGACAAGACGGGCCGGCAGGACAAGCCGCATCATCATGGACGGCGGCACGCTCGATGTCGAATGGCGAGAGCAAGACAATCATGTCTATCTTACTGGTCCTGCCGAATTTGTGTATGAAGGTGAAATAGAAATCAATTCATAATAATGGCACTAATTAACGAGAATTTCTTGAAGCTATCGGAGTCCTATCTCTTTACCGAGATTGCTCGGAAAGTGAATGCTTATAAGGAGGAACATCCGAAGGCAGACGTCATCAGCCTTGGCATTGGCGATGTAACACAACCACTCGCCCCCGCAGTCATCGAGGCATTGCACACGGCAACGGACGAGATGGCCTCGGCTGCTTCGTTCAGAGGCTATGGTCCTGAGCGCGGCTACGACTTCTTGAGTGAAGCCATCGTAGAGAATGACTTCCGTTCAAGAGGCATTGATATAGAGGCAGACGAAGTGTTCGTCAGCGACGGCGCGAAGAGTGACACAGGAAACTTCCAGGAACTACTTTCTGCGAAATGTGTAGTCGCCGTTACAGACCCAGTCTATCCGGTATATATTGATGCTAACACTATGGCGGGAAGAGAGATTGTCAAGCTACCATGCACAGCAGAGAATGGTTTTGTGCCTGAGTTGCCAACTAGGCATGTGGACGTCATCTACCTCTGTTACCCTAACAATCCGACGGGCACAACGCTCACTAAAGAACAATTGAAAGTGTGGGTAGATTATGCCATTCGCGAGAATGCACTTATCTTCTATGATGCCGCCTACGAGGCATATATCCAAAGCAAAGACGTTCCGCACAGCATCTACGAGATTCCTGGCGCGAAGCAATGTGCTGTGGAGTTCCACTCATATTCCAAGACGGCAGGCTTCACAGGCATCCGATGCGGATATACTGTGGTGCCGAAAACCTTGAGAGCGTCTCTTAACAAACTTTGGAATCGACGTCAATCGACAAAATTCAACGGCACAAGTTATCTTGCTCAAAGAGCTGCGGAAGCTATCTATACACCCAAAGGCAAGACTCAGATAAAGACTACAATTGCCTACTATATGGAGAATGCACGCATGATGCGAAAGGCGTTGACAGGAATGGGCTTCAAGGTCTATGGCGGCATAGATGCGCCTTACCTCTGGGTCCATACACCTGGCAGCATGACATCTTGGGAGTTCTTCGACTGGATGCTTCATTCTGCACATGTAGTCTGCACTCCTGGCGTTGGTTTTGGTGCCCAGGGAGAAGGCTACGTGCGACTCACAGCCTTTGGAACACATGAGAATACAGAAAAGGCACTTCGCCGAATTGATAGTAAATTGTAAATCGTCAAATTGTATATGAACAAGGGGTTATATCAAGAAGCATACGAACACGATGCCTGCGGTGTGGGCATGGTGGTGAACATTCACGGCGGCAAGAGCCATGAACTTGTTGACAACGCATTGAAGGTGCTGGAGAACATGGAGCATCGTGGTGCAGAGACGCGTGACAAGACGGGCGACGGTGCCGGCATCATGGTGCAGATTCCGCATGAGTTCATTCTCCTGCAAGGCATTCCTGTACCAGAGAAAGGTCGGTACGGCACGGGGCTTGTGTTCTTTCCAAAAGACGAAAAGGCTCAGCAAACGATACTGAGCATAATGATAGAAGAGATTGAGCGCGAAGGACTGGAGCTGATGCATGTCAGGACAGTGCCGACATGTCCCGATGTTTTGGGCGTTGGAGCGAGAGACGTTGAGCCTGACATCAAGCAAATCTTCGTGACAGGAGCGACTGAAGAACAAACTCCGAAGCTCGACGGCATATTATATAAGATAAGGAAGCGCATAGAGAAACGCACCGACAACGAGGATTTCTACATCTGCTCCCTTTCTTCGAAGAACATCATCTACAAGGGCATGTTGACTTCCGGGCAACTGCGAAGATACTTCCCCGACCTGTCAAGCCCATACTTTACGAGCGGACTTGCCCTCGTGCATTCCCGTTTCTCCACCAATACCTTCCCGAAGTGGAAGCTGGCGCAGCCCTTCCGCCTGTTGGCACACAATGGCGAAATCAATACCATTCGAGGCAATCGCGGATGGATGAAGGCAAGGGAGAGTGTGCTCAGCAGCGAGGCTTTGGGCGACATCAAGGACTTGCGGCCTATCGTTCAGGAAGGAATGAGCGACTCGGCAAGCCTGGACAATGTCTTCGAGTTCCTTACGATGAGTGGTCTCTCGCTGCCCCAGGCAATGGCAATACTTGTGCCCGAAAGCTTCAACGACAAGAATCCGATAAGCGAGGACCTCAAGGCTTTCTACGAATATCACTCCATTTTGATGGAGCCGTGGGACGGTCCTGCCGCACTACTCTTTAGTGACGGACGCTATGCGGGCGGCATGCTCGACAGAAACGGCCTCCGTCCCAGTCGTTATACGATTACGAAGCAAGGCATAATGGTAGTGGCTTCGGAAGTCGGTGTGATGGACTTCGAGCCAAGCGACGTTGTCAGCAAAGGACGCTTGCAGCCTGGTAAGATTCTGCTTATCGACACGCAGGAAGGAAAGATTTACTACGATGGCGAGATAAAGGAACAACTGGCAAAGGCGCACCCCTATCGTGAATGGCTCCAGGCAAACCGCATCCAGTTGGAGAAGCTCAAGAGCGGTCGGCATGTCGAGAACTCTGTCCCGAACTACGAACGCAAGCTCCGGGGCTTCGGTTTCGGACAGGAAGACATCGACAGAACGATTGTCCCGATGGCAACTGCAGGACAGGAGCCTGTTGCGGCGATGGGCAACGACACGCCGCTGGCAGTCATCAGCGACCGTCCGCAGATTCTCTTCAACTACTTCCGTCAGCAGTTCGCTCAGGTAACAAACCCTGCCATCGACCCCATTCGCGAGGAGTTGGTGATGTCGTTGACGGAGTACATCGGAGCCGTTGGCACAAACATCCTGACGCCCGATGCCTCGAACTGCAAGATGGTACGCTTGCCACAACCTGTGCTCACGAACACACAGCTCGACATATTATGTAATATAAGGTACAAGGGGTTCAAGACTAAGAAGCTCGCTATTTTGTTCGAGATACAGAAGGGAGCAAGTGGACTTCGCGCAGCCATTGAGGATTTATGCAAGGAAGCCGAGCAGAGTGTAGATGAAGGTGTTAACTACATCATTCTTTCTGATAGAGACATCGATGAGACACATGCCGCTATCCCATCATTGTTGGCAGTAAGTGCTGTCCATCACTATTTGATTTCCGTCGGCAAGCGTGTGCAGACGGCTCTTATCGTAGAGAGTGGCGAGATTCGCGAAGTGATGCATGCCGCCTTGTTGTTAGGTTATGGCGCGAGTGCCATTTGTCCTTTCATGACATTTGCAGTCTTGGACGACCTCGTGAAGAAGCATAAGATTCAGGAGGAATACGCTACCGCTGAAGCCAACTATATCAAGGCAGTTGATAAGGGCCTGAAGAAGGTGATGAGCAAGATGGGTATATCTACCATACGCTCGTATCGTGGTGCAAAGATATTCGAGAGCATCGGACTTAGCGAGGATTTGCTTAGGAGGTACTTCGGCACAGAGGTAAGCACCATTGGTGGTGTCGGGCTGAAGGAGATTGCGAGGGACCAGATTCGGTTAAATGAAGAATTAAGAATGAAGAATGAAGAATTTTCTACCGAACTCCCAACGGCGGGAGCCGATTCTTCACTCTTCACTCTTCACTCTTCACTTTTACAGAACAACGGTCAGTTCTCTTGGCGAAAGGACGGCATCCTACATGCTTGGAATCCCGACACGATTGCCAACCTGCAGATTGCCACAAGGCTTGGCTCGTACAAGAAATTCAAGGAATGGTCTGCGATGGTGGACGAGAAGGAGAAGCCTATCTTCATCCGCGACTTCTTCGGGTTCAAGAAAGTTGCAAAGCCAACGCCCATCGACGAGGTAGAGCCAGTGGAAAGCATTGTCAGGCACTTTGTGACAGGTGCCATGTCGTTTGGCGCATTAAGCATCGAGGCACATGAGGCTTTGGCGTTGGCCATGAACAAACTTGGTACGCGCAGCAACACTGGCGAAGGTGGCGAGGACAACGCCCGCTATCATTCGGAAGTGGATGGTGTGTCGCTTTCCAGCAAGACTAAGCAGATTGCATCAGGTCGGTTTGGCGTGACGGCAGAGTACCTTGTGAATGCTGAGGAGATTCAGATTAAGGTGGCACAAGGTGCAAAACCTGGCGAGGGCGGACAGTTGCCCGGCTTCAAGGTGAACGAGATTATAGCAAAAACGCGTAACGCCATTCCGGGCATCAGCCTCATCTCTCCGCCACCTCACCACGACATCTACAGTATTGAAGACCTTGCGCAACTCATCTTCGACCTGAAGAACATCAATCCGACGGCTGCGGTCAGCGTCAAGTTGGTTGCCGAAAGTGGTGTTGGAACCATTGCCGCTGGTGTGGCAAAGGCAAAGGCCGACCTCATCGTCATTAGTGGTGCAGAAGGTGGAACGGGTGCAAGTCCTGCAAGCAGTATGCGTTTTGCTGGCATTAGTCCTGAGATTGGACTGGCAGAGACACAGCAGACACTTGTAAAGAATGGCTTGCGCAATCAGGTTCGCATACAGACTGACGGACAATTGAAGACTGCCAAGGACGTCATCATCATGGCCATACTTGGCGCAGACGAGTTCTCGTTCGGTACGTTGCCGCTTATTGTTTTGGGTTGTGTGATGATGCGCAAATGCAACACAAACACCTGCCCTGTTGGCGTGGCTACGCAAGACGAACGCCTTCGTGCCCGTTTCATGGGCAAGTCGGAGTACGTGGTCAACTTCTTTACCTTCCTCGCCCAGCAGGTACGAGAATATCTCAGCGAGATTGGTGTTCACAAATTGAAGGACATCATCGGCCATACGGAACTGATAGAGATACAATCGTCAAGTGTTACAGACAAACAGAAGACCATCGACTTCTCCCGTCTCCTTTATCAGCCCGCCACAGACAAACCTCTCTATTGGGACAGAAGCGAGTTTACAAAGGTCTGTGGAGTTAAAGATGATGAGATAATTAAGGAGGTGCAGAAGAGTATCGACGAGCAGGAAGAGACGACGCTCGATTTTGCCATCAAGAATACCGACCGAGCTGTGGGCACGATGCTTTCGGGCGTTATTGCCAAGAAATATGGTGAAGCAGGACTGCCAGATGGAACTATCAACATCAAGTTCAAAGGTTCTGCAGGGCAATCGTTTGGTGCATTTGCTGTGAAAGGACTGAGCCTAAGGCTCGAAGGCGAGGCTAACGATTACTTCGGCAAAGGTCTGAGCGGGGGTCGTATCAGCATCTTGCCTCCTCGCGGAAGTAATGCTGAGTTCCATGCCGAGGACAACATCATAGCTGGCAACACGGGTCTTTATGGCGCTACAAGCGGCGAGCTATATGTCAACGGACAAGTCGGCGAGCGCTTTGGCGTGCGAAACAGCGGAGCGATTGCTGTCATCGAAGGTGCAGGCGACCATTGCTGCGAATACATGACTGGCGGACGTGTTGTGATTCTTGGTAAGACTGGGCGCAATTTCGCAGCCGGAATGAGTGGCGGCGTGGCTTATGTCTATGACCCAGACCACACTTTCGACTACTTCTGCAACATGGATATGGTGGAGATAAACCTTGTGGAGGATACGGTCAGCCGCAAGGAACTGCTCGAACTCATCCGTCAGCATTACCTCCACACAGGTTCTGCCCTCGCAGGACGAATGCTCGATGACTGGCAACGCTACGTCGAGGATTTCATCCAGGTTGTACCTATCGAGTACAAGCGCGTCTTGCAGGAGGAACAGATGGCAAAGCTTTCGCAGAAGATTGCAGAAGTTCAAAGAGACTACTAATGTTCAATGTTCAATTATCAATGTTCAATAGATAAGATGGGAAATCCGAAAGCATTTCTGACTGTGCCTCGCAAGGAGGCTGGATACAGACCGATTCACGACCGCATACATGACTTTGGCGAAGTGGAACAGACGCTCAACACGCGCGACAGGCAGGAACAGGCCAGCCGTTGCATGGATTGCGGCGTGCCTTTCTGCCATTGGGCTTGCCCGCTAGGCAACAAAGACCCTGAATGGAACGACGCACTCTATCATGGCGAGTGGGAAACTGCATATAAGTTATTGAAGAAGACCAATCCTTTCCCAGAGTTCACGGGCCGCATCTGTCCGGCTCTTTGCGAGAAGGCTTGCGTGCTCTATCATACCACGGGCGAGGCTGTCACCAATCGCGAGAATGAATGTGCTATTGCCGAGCGAGCCTTCCTGGAAGGATATGTGACCATTGAACACCCCAAGCGCAACGGACTTCGCGTGGCTGTCGTTGGTAGTGGTCCTGCTGGACTTGCTGCTGCGAATGCCCTCAACTATATGGGCTACGAGGTGACTGTCTTCGAGAAGAACGAAGCCGGCGGCGGACTCCTGCGTTATGGCATCCCCAACTTCAAGCTGAACAAGAAGATCATCGACCGCCGCATCAGCGTCATGGAGCAAGAAGGCATAACCTTCCGTTATGGCGAAGCCGTTACGTCTGTTGCGATGTTATCGCAACAACAATTCTCTGCCAACATCCTCGCTACCGGCACACCTGTCGCAAGAGATTTGAAAGTTCCTGGCCGCGAACTTAAAGGCGTGCATCTTGCTCTTGAACTGCTCTCTCAGCAGAATCGTGTCCTTGCCGGCATGGAGTTCTCGAAGGACAAGCGCATCACGGCAAAGGGCAAGGATGTCCTCGTCATTGGTGGCGGCGATACAGGAAGCGACTGCATCGGCACGGCTCATCGTCAAGGCTGCAAGAGTGTGACGCAGATTGAGATAATGCCCAAGCCGCCAGTCGGTCACAATCCTTCTACGCCTTGGCCCAATTGGCCTGTCATCCTCAAGACGACCAGCAGCCATGAAGAAGGTTGTACACGTCGTTGGAACATCAATACCCTCGAGTTCCTCGGAGAGAATGGAAAGGTGACAGGCGTCAAGGTGCAGGAGATAGACTGGGAACCCAACCCGGAAGGCGGACGACCGTTGATGGTGGAAAAGAACGAGCCGGAAATCATCAAAGCCGACCTTGTCCTGCTGGCTATGGGCTTCCTTAAGCCCGAACATCCCGAGTACCCTGAGAATGTCTTCGTCTGTGGTGATGCCGCTAATGGCGCTAGCCTCGTCGTCCGGGCTATTGCATCGGGCCTGCAGACAGCAAAGAAAGTCCACGCCTTTCTGCAAAGCAAGTAGAGACTTAAACTAACAACTAATGTGAGCGGATGGCCTACCAACATTTGGGGCTGTCCGCTTTTGCTGTAAGAGGTTGGCAAAGGTGAACAAAGACAAGCTAACCGACCTGACGACTGCTGGAGCAAGCAGACAGATTCGCCTGAATCAGGAGGAGAAGAATTATACAAAAAGAAAGCAGACCATTTGGTTTGCTTTCTTTTTGCTATTATTGCACACTACGAAAAACGCCGGAAAAAGGCCTCCTGTACGCCGAATCTAACAACGCAGCGTAGGGCGTTGGCCAACGCCCTACGTTAAGTTGACCAACGCCCTACGCTGCGTTTTGAAATTCTCTACGTTGTGTTTGGAGAAAAAACACGTCAAAAAAGTGTGCAAAAACGAGTAAAAAGAGCAGACTTTGTAAGGCGCAGGTGTCAATTCTTAATTCTTATTTCTTAATTTTAAATTGTAACATATTGTGTTTCAGCGCAGACTTGGTTTAAGCGCATTTCTTCGAAAAAACGGCTCTAACCTTGCCTGAGACATTTTTCGTCGAAATTTGGCGGCCCCTTCAAAATGCTTGTGTAAGCAAAATGGCATTTTTGCTTGCATTCTGTCAAATAGCAAGAGATGACGACTGGAATTGCGCTCCTTTTGACTCCATGTTGTTAGTTTTTCGATGTATTTAATGACATATATCAAGAAAACATGCTTAATCGATAACATTCTGCTTGTTATATTTGTATAATGGTTGCAAAATGTATTACCTTTGCAGAGCGATTGAAGCAAAATGATTGCGACATGAGCATAAAGGACGCAAAATGTAAGCATTTCTAACCCTTTAACAAAACAAGATTATGGCAAACGATTTAAGATTTCAGGTTGTCGGCGAGGCGTTCAAGAAGAAGCCTCTTGACGTAAAAGCACCAAGTGAAAGACCTTGCGAGTACTTTGGCAAGCACGTCTTCAACCGCGAGAAGATGTACAAGTACCTGCCGAAGGACGTTTATGATAAGATGGTAGATGTCATCGACAATGGCGCTCGCCTCGACCGACAGGTGGCCGATGCTGTGGCTGCCGGCATGATGGCGTGGGCCAAGGAGAACGGCGTGACGCACTATACGCATTGGTTCCAGCCCCTCACGGAAGGCACAGCCGAGAAGCACGACTCGTTTATCGAGCACGACGGCAAAGGAGGCATGATTGAGGAGTTCAGCGGCAAGTTGCTCGTTCAGCAGGAACCCGACGCCTCGTCGTTCCCCTCCGGAGGCATAAGGAGCACCTTCGAGGCTCGCGGCTACTCGGCCTGGGACCCTACAAGCCCTGTCTTCATCATCGACGACACGCTCATCATCCCTACAGTATTCATTTCGTATAGCGGCGAGTCGCTCGACTACAAAGCGCCCCTCCTGCGTGCCTTGAAGGCCGTCAACGTGGCTGCAACAGAGGTTTGCCACTACTTCGACCCGGCCGTAAAGAAGGTGACGAGCAATCTCGGTTGGGAGCAGGAGTATTTCCTCGTGGATGAAGGTCTCTATGCCGCTCGTCCCGACCTCCTGCTGACTGGCCGCACGCTCATGGGACACGACTCGGCCAAGAACCAGCAGATGGACGACCATTACTTCGGTAGCATTCCTGAGCGCGTGGCAGCCTTCATGCGCGACCTTGAGATACAAGCCCTGATGCTCGGCATCCCCGTGAAGACGCGTCATAACGAGGTGGCTCCCAACCAGTTCGAGGTGGCTCCTATCTTCGAGGACACGAACCTTGCCGTTGACCACAACATGCTGCTCATGTCGCTCATGAAGCGCGTGGCCCGCAAGCATGGCTTCCGCGCTCTGCTGCACGAAAAGCCCTTCGCAGGCATCAACGGCTCGGGCAAGCACAACAACTGGAGCCTCTCGACCGATACCGGCGTGCTGCTCCACGCTCCCGGCAAGACAGCAGAACAGAACCTGCGCTTCGCCACCTTCATCGTCGAGACGCTGATGGGTGTCTATAAGCACAACGGACTGCTGAAGGCCAGCATCATGTCGGCCACCAACGCCCATCGTCTCGGAGCGAACGAGGCACCGCCAGCCATCATCAGCTCCTTCCTCGGCAAGCAGCTCTCCGAACTGCTCGACCACATCGAGAAAGCCGACAAGGAAGACCTCTTCTCCATGGACGGCAAGCAAGGCATGAAGCTCGACATTCCCGAGATTCCTGAGCTGCTCATCGACAATACCGACCGCAACCGCACAAGCCCGTTTGCCTTCACAGGAAACCGCTTTGAGTTCCGAGCTGTGGGCAGCGAAGCCAACTGCGCCAGCGCGATGATTACGCTCAATAGTGCCGTCGCCGAGGCTCTTGCAAGCTTCAAGAAGCGCGTTGATGAAAAGATTTCTGAGTACTCCAAGAAATCTGAGTACTTAGAAGGCTCCGGCCATTCACCGGTGTACCACGCCATCATCGACGTCCTTCGCGAGGACATCAAGACTTGCAAGCCCATCCGCTTCGACGGGAACGGCTATAGCGACGAGTGGAAGGCAGAAGCCGCTAAGCGTGGCCTCGACACAGAGACCTCCTGCCCCGTCATCTTCGAGCGTTATCTCGACAAGGAAAGCATCCAGATGTTCGAGAGCCTTGGCGTGATGACAAAGAAGGAACTAGAGGCTCGAAACGAAGTGAAGTGGGAGACCTACACGAAGAAGATTCAGATAGAAGCCCGTGTGCTTGGCGACCTCTCCATGAACCACATCATCCCTGTCGCCACCAGCTACCAGAGTCAGCTCCTAAGGAACGTCGAGCGCATGTCGGGCGTGTTCTCCACGGAGAAGGCCAACCTACTGAACGCCCGCAACCTCAAGCTCATCGAGGAGATTGCAGAACGCACGGCCACCATCGAAACGCTGGTAGAGGAACTCGTCGAGGCTCGCAAGGTCGCCAACAAGATTGCAGACGAGCACCAGAAAGCAATCGCCTACCACGACACCATTGCTCCGATGTTCGACAAGATTCGCTATCAGATTGACAAGCTCGAACTCATCGTGGACGACAGCCTCTGGCCCTTGCCCAAGTACCGCGAACTGCTGTTCATTCGATAGAAGTTCTATTTCTAAGCCACATCAAGGGGGGGAGTCAAGCAAAACTTGGCTCCCTGTTTTTTCTTTTCCCACTAACCCCCTACCCTATTGTGCTATTCTTTGATAAGCCAATCGCTCGTCGCCTGATGCCAAATAGATGATGCCACAATAGGTGAAGCCATGCTTCTGCAGATTGTGCTGCATGATGGTGTTGTCACGATGCGTATCAATACGGATGTTTGCATCATGAGCAAAGCAGAAGTCTATCATGTCTCTGAAGATATGATGTGCGTCTGGATAGCTGGCAATACGGTGGACTACATGATACGGCAGTTCATCGTCCAACCATTTGCCATCGTATATTTTATGGTATGTGGGTTCGGGTGACGGCAGGAAGGCGAAGTAGCCGACAATACGGCCTTCATCTTCTATGACAAAGCCTCCGCTCTTCTCCATGTCTGAGGTAATGACAGCTTCGGATGGATAACCTTCTCCCCATTGGTGCATATTGCCAGAAGAACGCATAATCTTCTTGGCAGCCTCCATCACCTTCATAATGTCAGCTATGTCTGTCTGCTTGGCTTCTCGGATTATTCTGCTCATATCTTTTCCTAAATCGCGTGTCTTCTTCGCGCAGGCGGAACTTCTGTTTGCTCAAGTCCTGTGCTTGCCATATTCTAATCTTTTGTCAGTTCCTTCTCAAAGCATCTCCTAAACTCGCTCTCGAAGTTTGGGGTTAGTACGCCCTTCCCTATCGCTTCACGTATCTCTTGCATCTTCCAGAAACGGCCGCCGTCAAGTTCCTTTGTCGATGGACGTATCTCGCCGTCGTACGTAGTTCGGTGAACATATACAAGTTCTCTTTCTCGGCTGCTTTCAAATGTGTACTTGTCAACTCTCTCGGGCTTAAAGTCTGTGATGCCTAATTCTTCACGTACCTCTCGGAGTAGTGCTTCTTCCGGAGTTTCGCCATAGTCTATGTGTCCACCTACGGCTGTGTCCCATTTGCCTGGCTGAATGTCCTTCCAATCCGGCCTTTTCTGCAAATAGACATCACCTTTAGAGTTGAATACATGCAGATGCACAACTGGGTGCAGCAGCTTCGAGCCGCTATGACACTCGCCTCGCGTGGCAGAGCCAACTACCTGTCCGCTTTCGTCAACTATTGGAAATAACTCTTGCTGATTATCCATATTACCAAGGCTATCTGAGCCACGATTATCAAGGGAATGCCAAACTGGAACTTCTTATGCATGGTCTTGTGGTGCCACACTCTCATGCCCAACCAAGCACCTATGCAGCCGCCGATGACAGCCATTCCCAACAAGGTTGCCTCCGAGATGCGCCACTTGGAGCGTTTGGCTTTCCACTTATCGATGCCATACATGAAGAAGGTGACGACATTCATGGCGACAAGATAGATGAGTATGAGTTGTTCGGTTGTCATTCCTTTATTTTAATACGATGATATCTGACCACCGTGTGGTCGGGTTCTTGCTCTTGAAATCATGCTAGTAAGGCTCTCTCTCGCATATAGTCCTGAGCCGGAGAGGGAAAGCCGGCCTTTATCTGCAGAGCCAAGAGGAGTTCGAGCTGTTTGTCAAACTCACCTTTGTATATTTTCATTCCTGACATGTACTTTATTCTGTAATTATGGGACAAAGTTACGAATAAGCGAGCGAAACACCAAATTTATTTGAGTATTTCCGAGCGAAAGGACTCCGGTTTTGCCGCCTGAGCATCTACTGGAGCGCAAGAACTTCGACGAAGGACGAAACCATTTTGGACACACAGAAAGCTATGGCTCAGTTGTTTGGTGTGGGAGTGCCTGCCATCAGCAAGCATTTGAAGAGTATTTTTGAAGAAAATGAATTAGATCCCAAAGTGGTTGTTTCCAAAATGGAAATAACCACTCAACATGGTGCAATAGAAGGAAAAACTCAAAAGAGTGAGACATCTTTCTCTTCAATCTCAACGAATTAGGACATTCCTAGAAAATCATGTTTCCGCAAAGTACCAAATTTTGTTACCAGTTTTGAGATACTACCCGAAAACGACACTTTTTGACGTTAGTAACAAAAAAACTGGCGAATTTGGTAACAAAATCAGTAACAAAACTGTCCAATCATGTCCATTTTCGCATTTATGCCTTCAGACTGCGCACCCGCAGGTTAAACATTTTTTTACCTGCTTGATGTCAAATGAAACAAGTTGAACGCTCTTGAATATCAATGTCTTACGGTTAGATTAATAAAAAAAAGATTCCCAATCTCACGACTAAGAATCCTAACCTTAAAAATCTAATACCATGAAAAACACTTTTGCTTCGCGGTGCGGACGAGGCTCGAACTCGCGACCCCTAGCGTGACAGGCTAGTATTCTAACCAAACTGAACTACCGCACCATTACTCAGTTAAGAGTTTAAAGTTTAGAGTTAAGAGTTATCTTTTCCCTCGAGCGGAAAACGAGACTCGATGCTTTGTTTCACCTTGAGCTCTTTTTCCTGAGCGGAAAACGAGACTCGATGCTTTGTTTCACCTTGAGCTCTTTTTCCTGAGCGGAAAACGAGACTCGAACTCGCGACCCCAACCTTGGCAAGGTTGTGCTCTACCAACTGAGCTATTTCCGCATTTTCGTGGGCAGGGACAGATTCGAACTGCCGAAGCCGTGAGGCAACAGATTTACAGTCTGCCCGTTTTAACCACTTACCTACCTACCCAGTCCACTGACTTTCGCCAGAATTTAGTGACTCCTGCGGGATTCAAACCCACAACCTTTTGATCCGTAGTCAAATGCTCTATTCAGTTGAGCTAAGGAGCCATCCTTTTCTTGGGTGGGCGCTGAGGGATTCGAACCCCCGACCCTCTGCTTGTAAGGCAGACGCTCTGAACCAGCTGAGCTAAGCGCCCAATTCGTCTCAACAAAGCACCTCGCTTGGTACCTCTCTTGCGAATTGCGGTGCAAAGATACGGCAAAATCCTGAACTGGCAAAACTTTTTCATGTTTTTTTTCATGGGAAGCAAACTTTTTGCCTTCTTACTACATTATATTATATAATAAAGTGCGAATAATTCAAACTTTTTCGTACCTTTGCAGCGTAATGGCAAATGGCAAATGATTAAATAGTAAATGATATTATGGGAAAAATTAACTGCATAGGCATCCTCACCAGTGGTGGTGATGCTCCTGGAATGAACGCTGCAATTCGTGCTATAACAAGAGCCGGCATTGCCAATGGTTTTCGCATCATGGCTATCTATCGTGGCTACGAAGGACTCATCAACGACGAGATCAAGGAGTTCACGACGGAAAACGTGAGCAACATCATACAGAGAGGTGGAACGATTCTCAAGACTGCTCGCAGCAAGGAGTTCGAGACGCCTGAAGGTCGTCAGAAAGCCTACGAGAACATGCTGAAGCGAGGCATTGATGCTCTTGTAGTCATTGGCGGCAACGGCTCGCTGACTGGCGCTCGCATCTTCGCTCAGGAATATGATGTGCCTTGCATCGGTCTGCCTGGAACAATCGACAACGATTTGAACGGCACAGACAGTACGATTGGCTATGACACCACTCTGAACACCATCATGGAATGCGTGGACAAGATTCGCGACACAGCCACTTCGCACGAACGCATCTTCTTTGTCGAGGTGATGGGACGCGATGCCGGCTTCCTCGCTCAGAACAGCGCCATTGCTGCTGGAGCCGAGGCTGCCATCATTCCGGAAGACACAACTGGAGCCGACCAACTGGAGCACTTCATCGGTCGCGGTATTCGCAAGAGCAAGTCCTCGAGCATCGTGATCGTGAGTGAGAGTCCCAAGTGTGGAGCTCTCTACTATGCTGAACGTGTCAGAAAGGAGTATCCGGAATATGATGTCCGCGTCTCCATCCTTGGACACCTGCAAAGAGGTGGCAGTCCAAGTGCAGGCGACCGCATCCTGGCAAGCCGACTCGGTTGTGGCGCCATTCAGGCTTTCCTCGAAGGGCAGCGCAACATCATGATTGGCATCAAGAACGACGAGGTGGTTTATGTTCCCTTCAGCAACGCCATCAAGAGCGACAAGCCCGTCAAGAAAGAACTCATCGACGACCTCGCAGTACTCAGCATCTAAAAAAAAGTGAAGAATGAAGAGTGAAGAGTGAAGCTCCGCGACTACAATTGCACCATGGTGCTAAAGCATCCATGAATTTGCTACCTCCCAGTGCTATAGTCTTTAACTTCTTTAACTCCCTTCACTTCTTTAACCCCCAACTTAATTGTGAATCATGAATTATATAGACTCCCTTCTGCAATTCCTCGACAACTCGCCTGTGAACTTCCTGGCAGTCGAGACCATCAGCAAGCAACTCCAAGAGGCTGGCTTCGAGCGTCTTGATGCCAGCGACAAGCTTGGCAAGATGAAGCCTGGCAAGCAGTTCTTCCTCACGAAGAATGACTCGTCCGTCTATGCCTTCCGTATTGGCACAGAACCTCTTAGCGAGGCCGGCTTCCACATGATTTGTGCACATTGCGACTCGCCTACTTTCCGCATCAAACCTAATGCTGAGATGACGGGCGATGGCGGCATCGTCCGCCTCAACACAGAGGTTTATGGAGGTCCCATCATGAGCACTTGGTTCGACCGTCCACTCACCCTTGCAGGCCGCGTTATTGTGCGCTCGAAGGATGTGATGAAGCCAGTCACAAAGCTCCTGCATGCCCGCCGCCCCTTGCTGCAAATCAGCAACCTCGCCATCCACTTCAACCGTCAGGTGAACGATGGCGTGAAGCTGAGCAAGCAGAAGGACATGCTGCCCATCCTCGGCATCATCAAGGATGAGTTGGAGAAAGGCAACCTGCTCACTGGTCTTATTTGCGAGGAGCTGAAGGTGAAGCAGAAGGACATCCTCGACTTCGACCTCTACCTTGCTGACGCCACTCCTGCTTGCACTTTCGGCATTCACGACGAATTCATTTCAAGTGGACGACTCGATGACCTCAGCATGGTTCATGCTGGTCTGCAGGCTCTCTTGCAAAGCGGAAAGAAGACGCCAAAGGTAACGCAAGTGCTTGCCATCTTCGACAACGAAGAGACGGGCTCGCAGACGAAGCAAGGTGCTGGCAGTCCGTTCCTTGCAAGCTTGATTGAGCGCATCGTTCTGGCTCAAGGTGGCACAGCAGAGGACTTCCATCGTAGCATCGAGAAGGCTTTCATGGTGTCTGCCGATAACGCTCATGCCTGGCATCCGAACTATAGTGAGAAGTACGACCCAACGAATCATCCTGTGCTTGGAGGTGGGCCTGTCATCAAGTTCAATGCCGCCCAGAAGTATGCAAGTGATGCAGTTTCAGCAGCCGTCTTTGCAGGACTCTGCGAGAAGGCAGGCGTACCATGCCAGCGTTTCGTGAACCATAGCGATGTGGCAGGCGGAAGCACACTTGGCAACATCCTTGCCTCTTCGCTTCCCGTCAAAGGTGTCGATATGGGCAATCCCCTGCTGGCCATGCACAGTTGCCGCGAAACAGCCGCTGTGGCGGACCACCTCTATTGCATAGAAGCCTTCAAGACATTCTACCAACAGTAACGTTCAAGAGTTTAAGAGTTTAAGAGTTTAAGAGTTCCAGGAACTCGTCTTCGCTCATGATGCGGATGCCGAGCTTCTGTGCTTTCTCGAGTTTGGCAGGTCCCATGTTGTCGCCGGCAAGGATGAAGCTTGTCTTGTTGCTGATACTGCCTACGTTCTTGCCGCCATGCTGCTCGATGAGGGCTTTGTATTCATCGCGGCTATGATGCTGGAAGACGCCACTTATGACGATTGACTGCCCTGCAAGTTTATCGGATTGAGCCTGCTTCTGTTGCTCACCGATTTCCATCTGAAGGCCATATCCGCGAAGACGTTCCACGAAGGCTCTATTGACGGGATTGGCAAAGTACTGGATGACGCTGTCAGCAATCACTTCGCCTATGCCATTTACTTGCATCAGACTTTCCTTCGAAGCCTCTGCCACCTTATCCATACTACCGTAATAGCGTGCCAGAGTCTTGGCTGCAATCTCGCCTACGAAACGGATTCCAATTGCATAGAGAACACGCTCGAAAGGCACCTTCTTACTCTCTTCGATGCTGGCGAGTATCTTACGGACGCCCTTATTGTCAGTCGCGAGCGGGTCGGTAATCTGTTCCTCTTTCAACTCATACAGGTCGGCAGCATCGTGAATAAGTCCTTGCCGATAGTAGTCGTCAACCGTCTCAGGTCCAAGCGAAGTGATGTTCATCGCCTTGCGACTGATGAAGTGCTCTATTCGGCCAAGAATGAGTGGCGGACAGCCTGTATCGTTCGGACAATAATGTGCCGCCTCGCCTTCATAGCGGACGAGTTTCGAGCCACAAACGGGACAGTATTCTACGAACTCTATTTTTGGATTTTGAATTTTGAATTTTGAATTGTCAGCTTCTGCTTTCCCCACTATCTTCGGAATAATCTCGCCTCCCTTTTCCACCAGCACACGATCGCCTACATGAAGGTCGAGACTGGCCATCACATCGGCATTGTGGAGGGTTGCCCTGCGAACTTGAGTGCCAGCCAACTGTACAGGATCCATGTTAGCGACAGGCGTCACAGCTCCAGTTCTGCCAACCTGAAAAACAACCTGCCTGAGTGTTGTCTCTGCCTGTTCTGCCTGGAACTTATAGGCAATCGCCCATCGAGGACTCTTGGCAGTCATGCCGAGACTCTTCTGCTGAGCCAACGAATTGACTTTCAGCACGACACCATCAGTAGCGACAGGCAAGTTACGACGTTCTTGGTCCCAATAATCGATATACTCATACACTTCTTCCAAAGTGCTGACCAGCCTCATGTTCTTGCTCACCTGAAAGCCCCATCTGGCCGCAGCTTCGAGGTTCTGATAGTGACCATCGCCAGGAATGCCTTCGCCCAATAAATAATAAAGGTAAGCATCGAGACCTCTTTGCGCCACAGTACTGCTGTTCTTACTCTTGAGCGTACCTGAAGCTGCATTTCTGGGATTGGCAAAGAGCGGCTCTCCTGCCTCTTCTCGCTCTGCATTGAGGCGGTCGAAGGAGCTCCAAGGCATCAGGACTTCGCCACGAATCTCGAACTGATGGGGCCAATCGCCATCTTTGGGGAGCTGCAGAGGAATGCTTCGAATGGTTCGCACATTTGCAGTCACATCATCGCCTTGCACGCCATCGCCTCTCGTCACAGCTCGGACAAGCCTTCCATCCTCATAATGAAGACTGATGCTGAGGCCGTCGAACTTCAGCTCGCAACAAATCTGGAAAGGCGCTCCCATTAGGCCCTCGCTCACTCTTTTCCAGAAGTCGGCCACTTCTTCGCGATTGTAGGTATTGCCGAGAGAGAGCATAGGACGAGTGTGCACAAACGTCTCGAACTCGTTGTTGAGGTCGCTTCCCACACGTTGCGAAGGACTGTTGGGGTCGAACATCTCAGGGTGCTTAGCCTCAAGGTCCTGCAGTTCATGCATCATGAAGTCGAACTCCTGGTCGGAAATGACAGGGTTGTTCTCCACATAATAGCGGTAGTTATGCTGGTGCAGCTCGTCTCGCAGCTGCAATATGCGCGCTTTCTCGTCCACCATTCCCATTTACCTTTTAACCATTTACGATTTACTATTTATGAGCCATAGACCGCTTTTGTCGCTTCCCTTTCTTGTGATGACTCCTAAATCACGGAATTTCTTTATTTGCTTCTCTATTCCTCGTTTACTCAAGCCTGTTTGCTCAGCTATCTCTCCCGCCGACAGAGAAGGGTTGGAGTCAAGGAGGATCAGCACTTTCTTCTCGTTTACACCGAACTTTACACCGAACTTTACACCGAACTCCTTTCCATATTTTTCATTGAACGTTTCGTCAACATTAAAGAGCGGTTCGCCTTGATGAGATTTAAGAGTCCTATATATCTCACCAAGCATAAAGTCGATAAAAGGCCCAGACTGCGCTGCATTGGTGCTGGCATTGATAGCATCGTAGTATTGTTGCTGGTTATTGAAAACCATATTTTCAACAGGCAGGTGTTCGAACAAAGGATGCAACTTTCCAAGAATCAACGACTGCCACAAGCGACCCATACGTCCGTTGCCATCAATAAAAGGATGAATAAACTCGAATTCATAGTGAAAAACACACGAACGGATAAGCAAATGGTCCTTAGATTTCTTAAGCCAGCCAAAGAGGTCACGCATAAGCATCGGCACCCTATCTGCAGGGGGGGCCAAATGAATCAAGCCTTGATTGCCGAATACCCCCACCCCACCACGACGATAACGGCCGGCATCATCTACCAATGCCTGCATCATCACACCATGAGCTTTCAACAGATCCTTCTCATTAAATGCATCCAATTCGGGATAAAGCTCATAGGTTTTAATCGCATTCTTCACCTCTTGAATCTGACGAATGGGAGCCACCACATCCTTGCCATCAATAATGTCACGCACCTCATCCTCAGAAAGAGTGTTACCTTCTATTGCCAAGGACGAGTGAATGGTTTTGATACGATTCGCCTTACGCAATCTGAGGCCATCTTCCTGCTCAAGGCGGATGGCATAACGTTCCACCTGAGCAGAAATCTCCGCAACGAGGTTAATGGCTTCGCTGCTCACTTTAAACGGGGGTATATAAGTCGGTTCCTTCATCCTGCTTGTTTTCTTCTGCAAAGATACAAAAAATGCGCCAAAGTAGCACCGAAAACTGATAAAAAATGCTCAACAATAGTGTATTTTTCTTCCTGACTTGTAAGATTGGTTCAAGATATGCCAGAATACATTTAGTCATAGAGTGTCATACCGAAGTCATACCGAAGTCATACTGAAGTCATACCGAAGTCATATTAAACTCATATTGAAGTCATATTGAACGCTAATTGAACTCTAATTAAACTCATATTGAAGTCATATTGAAGTCATATTGAAGTCATATTGAAGTCATATTGAAGTCATATTGAACGCTAATTGATTACAGCAATCTGCGAACCACACTAAGTATTAGATCAATTGAATAGAATGGTTAGAAAATAATCACTTGAGAACGTGACTACCCGTTTGGGACGATGGCAGAAATGGGATGACTTGTGCTGTGAAAAAGGGGGAAAGGTGCTGTGAAAAAGGATTGGACGTGCAGTCGATTCCGTTCCAACACGCCCGCCCGCATATGTTAGGGCGGCCGCCCCAATATATCAGGGCACCCGACCTTATATGTAAGAGCGACCGCCCAAATCCGTTTTTTCACTTTCTGTGCATGAACGAAGAAAAGGTAGGAAGCGGCTCCTTGTTCCTTAGAACCTGATGAAGAACAAACTTCCGAAAGTTGAGACATATTATTACATGTGATGAGTGACGAGTGTTTTTGATTTCTTCTCGTTTTCGAGGGATTACCGACTCTCATCAAGAAAGTTGGCAAACACTTTTGTCTTTGAAGGAAAAATGTGTATATTTGCAGTACGAAACAACACATTTCATGCTGTTCCTTGCCTTTTTAATAATCTTAATAATCGTCCTTGGGGGAGGTTTTCTTGCATGGGAGAACTCGGCAAGCCTGAAAGGGATAAGAGGAGAATCGCGCCTCTCTTCTATTTTATCACAATTGTCTGAAGAATACACCACTCTCAATGACCTGGTCTTTCGAACAGAGAAAGGGACGACACAAATTGATCACATTGTCATTTCAAAATATGGCGTTTTTGTCATAGAAACAAAAACTATCGTGGAGAGATATATGGGGATGACAATCGACAGGAATGGACACAGATTATAGCCACCGATGTGACATTCACGAGAAAATGGTGGAAAACATACACATATGTCACAAAAAATCAATTCTATAATCCTGTAAAGCAATCGAAAGGACACTCTTTTAAGATAAAAGAACTATTACAGAATCTATATCCCTATTTAAAAATTATACCAATCGTTGTTTTTGTTGGTGATGCAGTGCTTAAAAACGTAACCAGCAAGAGTCATGTCATTTATGAAAAAGATTTGATTTCTACCATCAACAATTATAAGGTCATTTATTTGAACGACAAAGATGTACAAGTCGTGCATGATATTCTTACAAGGAACAATGTCCGCGAATTAGTTAATAATCGTCAGCATGTCAAGAATCTCCAAGATGCTGAAAAAGAGGTAAAAGATACCATCGAATCAGGGATCTGCCCCAAATGTGGTGGGCAACTAATAAAGCATAATGGTAAGTATGGCACTTTCTATGGCTGCTCTAATTACCCCAAATGTAAATTCTCGACAAAATAAAAGTGAAACTTTTTTGTTTTTCATTTTGTATTTCGCTCGTTTTTTCGTACCTTTGCAGCGGAAAACTGCGAGACTGCTCACGCTCGACAATTTAAACTAGTTTAATTGTCCTCGCTTAACCGCAGCCTTGCAGCGCGATAACAAAAGATAGATTCGACCATTTATGGCACAAAATAAATTCCGCGGGCTTGGCGTCGCTCTCATCACTCCCTTCAAGACGGACGGGAGCATCGACTTCGACGCACTCGACCGACTGGTGGAGTACCAGATAAAGGGGAGGGCTGACTTCCTCTGCATCATGGGCACCACTGCCGAGACGCCTACGCTGAGCCGCGAAGAGAAAAGATTGTTGAAGGAACATTTGGTGGAACGTGTGGCCGGTCGTGTGCCCCTGCTGATGGGGTGCGGCGGTAACAATACGGCTGCCATCTTAGACGAGTTACAAAACGAAGATTGGAAGGGTATCGATGGCGTGCTGAGCGTCTGTCCCTACTACAACAAGCCCTCGCAAGAAGGCCTCTACCAACACTTCGCAGCAATAGCAAAGGTCAGTCCAGTGCCTGTCGTGCTCTACAATGTGCCCGGCAGAACTGGCGTTAACATGACGGCTGAGACGACGCTCCGACTGGCCCGCGAGTTCGAGAACATCGTGGCCATCAAGGAGGCAAGCGGCAACATCACTCAGATGGATGACATCATCAAAAACAAGCCTCAGCACTTCGACGTGATTAGTGGCGACGATGGTATCACCTTCCCGCTCATCACCCTTGGGGCAGTAGGTGTCATCAGCGTGATTGGCAACGCTCTGCCAGCCGAGTTCAGCCGCATGGTACGACTTGCTCTCAGAGGAGAGTACAGTTCGTCGCTTACCATCCACCACAAGTTCACAGAGTTGTTCAAGTTGCTCTTCGTGGACGGCAACCCAGCAGGCGTGAAGGCCATGCTCAGCGAGATGGGAATGATTCAGAATGTCCTCCGTCTGCCTCTCGTCCCCACTCGGCTCACCACGATGGAGAAAATAAGCCAGATAGTGAAGGAGCTGGGGTACTGACCCCCCGACCCCCTTTAGGGGGAGAACATAACGGAATAACGAACAATATTTAAACTTTTAAACCTTTAAACTTTTAAACTTTTATATTTATGGTTTATTCACACGAAGTTCAAAACATGTGTTGTGTGGCCAAGGGTCCCAACCATGGTCCTGCTCCCATTCCCGAAGAGGGCAAGTGGGTTCAGGCAAAAGAAATCAAGGACATCAGCGGTCTGACTCACGGCATTGGCTGGTGTGCTCCTCAGCAGGGCGCTTGCAAGCTGACGCTCAACGTGAAGGACGGCGTTATCGAAGAGGCTCTCGTAGAGACAATCGGTTGCTCTGGTATGACTCATTCTGCTGCTATGGCAAGTGAGATTCTCCCCGGCAAGACCATCCTCGAGGCACTCAACACCGACCTGGTTTGCGATGCCATCAACACCGCTATGCGCGAGCTCTTCCTCCAGATTGTCTATGGTCGCACACAGAGCGCTTTCTCAGAAGGTGGCTTGATGATTGGTGCTGGCCTCGAAGACCTCGGTAAGGGCCTCATCTCCCAGACCGGTACCCTCTATGGTACTAAGGTTAAGGGCACCCGCTACCTGCAGCTCACCGAAGGTTACATCACCAAGATGTACCTCGACAAGGACGACCAGGTTTGCGGTTACGAGTTCGTTCACATGGGCAAGTTCATGGATGCCATCAAGAAAGGCGTTCCTGCTGACGAGGCCCTGAAGAGTGTCACTGGCACTTACGGCCGCACAAAGGCTGAAGACGGTGCAGTGAAGAGTATTGACCCACGTAAAGAATAGGAGGAAAAGATTATGATACGTGAAGTGAAATTCGAGTCACAAGACCGTCGTATCAAGCAGATTCTTGCTTGCTTGAACAAACATGGTATTGCTTCTATCGAAGAGGCCAACCAGATTTGCGAGGCTGCAGGCCTTGACCCCTACAAGACTTGCGAAGAGACACAGATGATTTGCTTCGAGAACGCTAAGTGGGCTTACGTGGTAGGTACCGCTATCGCTCTGAAGGAAAAGGCAAAGGATGCCGTAGAGGCAGCCAACTATATCGGCGAAGGTCTGCAGAGCTTCTGCATTCCTGGCTCTGTTGCCGACGACCGTAAGGTAGGTATCGGTCACGGTGAGCTCGCAGCCCGTCTGCTCAGCCCCGAGACAAAGTGCTTTGCCTTCCTGGCAGGTCACGAGAGCTTCGCAGCTGCTGAAGGTGCCATCAAGATTGCTCAGATGGCCAACAAGTCAAGACCAGCCGACAAGCCCCTCCGTTGCATCCTCAACGGTCTGGGCAAGGACGCTGCCATGATTATTAGCCGCATCAACGGCTTCACCTACGTTCAGACACAGTTCGACTACTTCACTGGCGAGCTGAAGGAAGTGAAGCGTATCGCTTACAGCAACGGTCCCCGTGCCGCTGTGAACTGCTACGGCGCAGACGATGTTCGCGAAGGTGTTGCTATCCTTTGGAAGGAAGATGTTGATGTCAGCATCACAGGTAACTCCACCAACCCGACCCGCTTCCAGCACCCTGTTGCAGGCACTTACAAGAAGGAGCGCCTCCGTGCAGGCAAGGCTTACTTCAGCGTAGCAAGCGGTGGCGGCACAGGTCGTACCTTGCACCCCGACAACATGGCAGCAGGTCCCGCATCTTACGGTATGACCGACACCCTTGGACGTATGCACTCTGATGCACAGTTCGCAGGTTCAAGCTCAGTTCCCGCTCATGTTGAGATGATGGGCTTCCTCGGCATCGGCAACAACCCAATGGTAGGTTGCACCGTAGCTTGCGCTGTGCAGGCCGACCTCTACTTGAACAAGAAGTAAGGAGAGACTTTCAATCCCCATTTAGGGACAAGCACAAATTCATCCCTGTTGTGGAGCATTCCGCAGCAGGGATGATTGGTTATAGGAATGACTGTCTATTAAACCTCCAAAGGTTGACAGTCGCGGAAGTTTTGTCTAAGGAGTTTAGGAGTGGAGGAGTTGTTTGAACACGAATGGCACGAATTACACGAATGGCAGACAGAAAAATGTTCGTGCAGCGCAGTACTCCTTTACTCCTTGCCTCCTTAGAAGAGATTATATCCGTTTCATCTGAGTCATCCGTGTTCGAGATTTACAATTTAGTGGTTAGAGGTTAGGTAATTTTTAATTGTTAATTTTTCATTTGAAAACGCAGCAGCGTGTGTTTCCTATCGCTCCTGCATG